>VFQQ010000389.1_pt1 | contig 92076 bp, 59 predicted proteins | sample 3512341 | NCBI WGS metagenome assembly VFQQ01 (sample SAMN10412373, study PRJNA504923) | tailings metagenome | isolation source: Relicate 2 Philex TSF1 revegetated site | place: Philippines: Tuba, Benguet | collected 2017-08-29 | reverse complement strand
GGCCCTGGGCTACTTCCTGCTGCCGCAACTGCCGACGCAGGCGCAGCCCAACAACGCCTTGACACCGATCCAGAGCGGTCAGGGGTCGCTTGCACCGCTGCCATAAGTCGCGAGCGAAATCTGGATAAGCTTAGACCTCAAAGCGCCTGACGGATCTTCCGTCAGGCGCTTTTTTTTGGCCGAACTCCTCTTCGCGTTCCGGCTCTGGCTTTGATTCGTTAAGGCGAACACCCTGATTCAGGGAGGGGGAAGATGAAATTTGCATAGCCATTAAGGACATAAGATAAATACCCGATTTATCAAAATAGAAGTGTTCTCTTACCTAAGAAATATTGACCGGAAGGTGGATTTTGTGGCAAAACAGAAAATGTCTGTTCGGAGCGCTTCGTGGCGCGCCGGATTGGCCTCCCGCCACCCCCAAAGCAGAGCGACACTTTATGCAACACACACAAACACAGCTAACAAATAATGACTGCTCCCATGCAACAGGCACTCGCATCAAAACCGGGCGGGGCGCCGCATTGCGCCGTCCGCATGCCCATTTCCTGGCGGCGCTGGCCTGCGTCGCATTGATGCCCGTTGGATGGAGTGGGCTGCAAGGTCAGACGGTGAACGAGTGGACGGCAGGCAGCGGCACGGACTTCAATTGGCAAAATGGAGCGAACTGGAGCGAGGGGCAGCCGACACTGGGGCAGGACGTGGTGTTTGGGACGCCCGTCTTGAATCCGGGGATGCTGCCCCTGGCGCAATTCATCACCTTGGGGGCCGGCAGCGAGGCCGGCAGTCTGTGGCTGCGGGATGACTACACGTTGAGTGGCGGTGACCTGACGCTGGGAGGCGGTGTCATACGCATGGATCGGGGCAAGGTATTGCAATTGGAGAGCGAACTGGGTGGCAGTGCTGGTTTGACCCTGGTGGGGGGGGGCACGGTGCGGCTTGGCAACGCGGCCAACAGCTACACGGGGGTGACTTCCTTGCAGAACGGGGTCCTGGTCATTGGTGATCCCGGGGCGCTGGGCCAGGAAGACTCCGAGATTTTGATTGGCGGCAGCACCATTCGCGGCGCCGGGGGCGGGCAGTTGGTATTGGCGGGCGGCTATGAGCTGGGCATGATACTGGCGCGCGACATCAATTTGCAGGGGCGCGGGCCTTACACGCTCAGCGGCGCGGCGCTGGTCAGCATTGGCAACAACACCATCACCGGCAGCATCACCACCGCTGAGGGCGGTGTTACCAGTGCGCTGTCCTCGGCCAACGGCTTGCTGACGCTGGGCAATGTGCACGTCAACGGCACGCCGGTTTCGACCTTCACCAGCATTGGCCACACCAACAGCGCGGGTGTGGGCAACGTGCGCATCACCGGGGAGTTGAGCGGCACTGGCAGCATTGAAAGAACCGGCGCCGGCACCCTGATCCTTGAGCCCACGGACAGCAGCGGCTTCACTGGCACCCTGCGCATGTCGGGCGGCTCGGTGCGCGTGACCTCCGGAGATGTCTTTGGCACCGGCTTCAGTTCGACCACCAATTCGGTGCTGGATTTCAACGCCGGACAGATGGAGGTGCGTGCCGACAGCTTTGCCACCGACAAAAACCTCTACTTCCGCTCCACCTCCACCAGCACCACCGGCAACCGCATCTTTGTGGACCATGCCATTGGCAGTGACGCGGTCAACGGCACCGCGCACTTTGGCACGCTATTCACCACATCCGCCGCCACCGCGGCGGTGCGCAACTTCAACAGTCACAACGGCTACGGCATGACCTTTGCCGGCGGGTTGGAGATTGTGGCTGGCAACGCCAACCTGACGCTCAACAACAACCTGGGGGGGCTGTTGACCTTTGACGGCAGCATGTACAATCTCAACAACGGCACGGTGCGCACGCTCATTATTCAGGGCAACGGCAACGGACTGATCACCGGCAGCATCCTGGCGGCGGGGGCGGCGCACAACTTTCAGAAGGGCGGCAGCGGCACGCTCACGGTGCTGGGCACCGACTCGACCTTCACCGGCAACGTCAACATCAACGGCGGCATGCTGGCGGTCACCGACTTCGGCAGCCTCAACAACAGCAGCAGCGGAGTCATCAACATCGGGGTCACCGGCACCACCGCCGGGTTGAGCATCGGCACGACGGTGACGCCGCTGGCTTCCGGCCTGGAGACCAGCCGCACGATCAATCTGGCGGGGACGACCGGCGGTGCGCGCATTCACGCCGACCAGGCGGGTTCCAATCCGGTGATCCTCAACGGCAATTTCACGGCCACCGGCGAGGGCAACAAGATACTCACCCTTGGCGGTGTCAGCGAGGCGGACAACCTGATCAACGGCATCATCCCCAACGGCGCGACCTCGGGCACGACCTCGCTTTACAAGACCGGCACCGGCACCTGGGTGCTGGGCGGCGCCAACACCTACACCGGAACGACCACGGTGGCGGGCGGGACGCTCAAGTTGGTGGACACCTATGACGGCGGCTCGCGCAATCTGCTTGGCGGCGGCGCGGTGGTCTTCAATATCGCGGGCACATCGTTGCTGGCGGGCGGCGTGCTGGAGTACATGGGCGCGGCGGGCAGTCCCAGTGCGCAGTCGCTAGGGGTGCTCACGCCCACCGGCGGCATGGGCACGGTGCGGGTGACGCCGGGGGAGGACGGCAGCGCCGCGCTGGTCTTTGCCGGCCTGGGCACAGTCAGCGGCAATGCGGCGATCAATTTTGAGGTGGCTGAGGGCGGATCGGTCGTGGTTACGGGTCAGAACGGCTACAACCCCAACCGGTTTTATGTCAACGGGGCGGACTTTGCGTTTTTCGACAACGGCGCGGTGCGCGCGCCTGTCTATGGGGTGGATGCGACGTTCAGCCCGGTCAACACCCTTATTGAAGGCAACCACGGGTGGCTGACGCAGGACATGGAGTCCAACGAGATCTTGCTGCAGCGCTCCTTGAAATTGGAGGGGGATGTGACCTTCACGGCCAACGCGCCGTTCGGTCTCAACGATAATGCGGCCAACACCGCGGGCAACATATTGGCCACCGGGGGCAACGCGGTGATCACCGGCAGCGGCTTCCTTAGCGGGTCAGGGTCCGGGAAGCTGGGCATCCGCGTGGACGGGGCGGATGACACGCTGACCATCGACCTGGACCTCAAAGGCATCACCGGCGGGTTCAACAAGAATGGGGACGGCAGGCTGGTTCTCAACGGCACGGACAACACGATATTGGGCGAGATCCAGGTGCTGGGGGGCGAACTGGCGCTGGGGCCGGATGTGCGGCTGGGCGGGGATGGTGCTTTTGGCTTCAACGCCATGCGGGTGCATGGGGCGGTTTTTGACGTTGGCGGCAACGCGGTGGGGGTGGCGGCGCTCAATGGCGACGGCATGATCACCAACAACGCGGCGGGAGCGGGCACGCTGACGGTGGGGCACATGAACGGCACCGGCACATGGTCGGGGCTGTTTGCGGACGGGGCCGGGGTGCTCAACGTGGTGAAGACCGGCAGCGGCAACCAGACGTGGACGAGTTTGAACACCTACACCGGCAGCACGACGATCGGGGGCGCGGGCTTGGTGACGGTGTATGAGCTGGCGGACATCGGGCAGCCGAGCGCGATCGGGGCGGGGGACGCCACCGACGCCGCCAGCAATGCCGCCAGCTTGGTGTTCAATGGCAGCACGGGAGGGTTGGTGTATTCGGGGGCGATCGTGGCGGGCAACTTCACGGCGGGCTCGAAGTCGGCGAGCACGGACCGCTTGTTCACGCTGGCGGGGACGGGAGCGACGCTGTCGGGCACCGCGTCGAACAACAACGCCATCGTGTTCAGCAACTACGGGGACATCGTCCATGGCGTGGTGGGGCCGCAAAATTTGATTCTAACCGGCACCTCGATAGGCGAGAACCGGCTCAACCCGCGGCTCACCGACAGTGGCGAGGGGGAGAACGTCACCAGCGTGACCAAGACCGGCTCCGGCACCTGGGTGCTAGGCAATCCGGACAACAGCTACACCGGCTTCACCAATGTGGAAAACGGACGGCTTGCTCTTGCCAACGCTGGCAGCCTGCCTGAAGGCAGTCCACTGGTATTCAGCGCCCCTGCCGGAGCCACCACCGAAGTGGCGGTTTTGCAAATGGACGGCTTGTTTGATCGCGCGCTGAGCGACAGCCCCACCCCCGGCACGGGAACGGTGACCTGGGGCGGCGGCGCTGGCTGGAGCACCACCGGCGGCGCCGGCTTTGCGGCGCACACCGACAAGTTGACGGTGGCGATTGGCGGACTCGGCACCGAGACGGCTCTGGTTTGGGGGGAAGGGGGCTTCATGATGGCGCCGGGGGCGTTGTTGTTCAATTCCTCGATGGCCTTGGGCGAGGTGGAGTGGCGCAACCCGATTGACCTCAACGGAGCTGCCCGCACCCTCCGAGTAGATGACAATGGCTACACCTGGACGGACTTTGCCACCCTGCTCGGGGAGATATCCGGCAACGGCGGCCTCATTAAAACCGGCAGCGGCACGCTGCGGTTGCTGGGCGACAATACTTACACGGGGGGCACGTCCCATACCGCTGGCACACTGATAGTCAGCTCCCTGGGCAACAGTGCCGAGCCCGGACAGGCCACCAGTGTCGGCTCGTCCACTGACGCCCATCTCGCCAGTAATGCCATTACTCTTGGCAACGGCGGCACCGGCGCGGCGACCCTGCAGTACCTCGGTGCTGGCGAAGTCAGCGACCGTCTGATCCGCATCAACACTACAACCGCCACCAATACGATTCATGCCGACGGCAGCGGCCCGCTGATTTTAACCAACCTGGTCAATGACATGAACGCGGGCGCCAAAACCCTCGCCCTGCGCGGATCCAACACCCAGGGCAACATGATCACCAGCGCGCTGACAGACAACGGCGGCAATTTGAACCTCACCATTGATGGGGGCGCTTCCTGGATTTTGACCAACCCAGACAACAGTTACAGCGGCAACACCACCGTCAGCGCTGGCGCGCTCGGTCTTGGCCACGACGACGCGCTGGGCAATTCCACCCTCGTCCTCAATAATGGCACCGTGTTCGCCTATGGCGGGGATCGCATCATCACCAACGCGGTCAGCCACACCAATAATACCGCGCCCGGTTTCACTGGCGACCACAGCATCACCTTCACCAGTCCGCTGGCCCTGCTGGCGGCCGCCAACAACCCGACCACCACCTCCAATTTTATTGTCAGCGGCAAGGCACTGACTTTTTCCAATGTCACGGCGAATGCCATGACGGCGGCCCGTACCTGGACCATCAACGGCAGCGGCCATACCGTCATCGAAGGGGACATCACCACCACCACGGATTTTCCGTTGCACCTTTCCTACACCGGCAACGGCATCCTCACCCTGGGTGGAGCCAACACCACGGTGGCTGTCAGTTCCGGGGCCGGCGCCAACACCACCGTCAGCCATGCCAGTGGCGAGGGGGTGTTGCGTTTGCAGGACGGTGGTCAGCTCGGCACGGGCAACCTCACCCTCAGTCACGGGTTGGTGGACGTGACGGCCAGCGCCGCCGATCAAAGCATCGTCAATCTCACCCTCGGCACGGGCGCCAGCCTCTATGCGGAGTTGGCCATCGGCGCCGGGCGTGTCTTCACCGTCAACGGCAACGTCACCTACACCCTCAGCAGCGCCGCCACCCTCAATCCCGACCCCGCCCGCATCACCGGCCTGGGCACGCTCGATTTCGGCAGCGGCGATCATAACATCACCGTCGGCAACAACACCAACAGCCTGGTGGATTTCTCCTGGGAGATGGGCACTCTCACCGGCTCAGGCACCCTGACCAAATTGGGAACCGGCACCCTCGACCTCACCGGCATCACCAATAACCTCTTCACCGGTGCCTGGCAGATCAGCGCCGGCGGCATTCTCGGCCTCGACGGCGCCACCGGCGTCAATCTCATCCTCAACGGCGGCGTCTTCGAGGGCAGTGGTCTCTTCGTGCGCGCCCTCGGCAGCGGCACCGACGAAGTCCGGTGGAATGCCGGCGCCAACGGCGGTTTCGCCGCCAGCGGCGGCCCGCTCTCCGTCAACATCGGCGGCAGCCTCACCCCGGACACCCTGCTTTGGGACGGCGATCCCTTCTTTGTCTCCGGCGCCGGCCAGCTTCTCTTCGGCTCCCTCTCCGCCGATGACGTGACCACCTTCCTCAACCCCATCGATCTCAATGGCGGCGTCCGCACCATTCAGGCCGTTGACAACCCCGGCGTCCCCGGTGACAAAGCCGTCCTCGCCGGCATCCTCAGCAATGGCAGCATCAACAAAACCGGCAACGGCATCGTCGAGCTCGGCGCGGACAACGAGTTGGCCGGCATCACGGTGACGGCCGGCACCCTGCAATACAGCACCGCCAGCAACTCGGCCGGGGTCTTCAGTCATCTCGGCGACGCCAACACCACGTTGACGCTGAGCGCGGGCCGTCTCTCCTACATTGGCGCCGGTCCGATCACCGTGCAGCGCCCCGTCCTCACCACCACTGCCAACTCCACCCTGGCCATCGGCGGCGCCGGCAACGTCGAGTACAGCGGTCTCATCACCGCCTCCAATACGGCCGATGGCAGCCAGCTCATCCTTTCCGCCGACCCCGATGCCACTGGCACCGGCACCCTCTCCGGCGGCGTCAGCATGTCCGGCACGACCGCCGACATGCAGGTCAACGGCGGGGACTGGATCTTTTCCGGCGCTCCTGTGGTCATTGGTGACGATTTTATCCTCATCACCCCCGCCACCGCCGTCACCCCCACCACCCTGACCCTGGCCGAAACCAATATCCTGCGGCGCACCACCGGCAACAACACCGATCCCTTCTTCGCCGTGCGCGGCAACTCCATTCTCGAAATCGCGGCGGATGATCCGTTCGGCTACCTTGATGCCAGCCCCGGCTCCGCCTTGACCAGCGGCCAATGGCCCACCTGGACCGGCACCACTGGCACCCTGCGCCGTCTCCTTGTCGGTGCGGATTCGGTGGCTGGCACCACCTCCATTGTCAACCTCAACGGCAACGACTTGGTCATCCACCGGGTCGATGTCGGCGGCATCGCCGATGGCTTCACCGGCATTATCAACGGTCCAGGCACCCTCTATGTCACCGGCACCAACACCGACTGGTCCAACGGACCGCTGCTGCGCCGTGGCGAAATCAACGCCAACATGGCCGGGCGCGCTCCGATTCACAAGGAGGGCCTCGGCGATTTCATTCTCTCCGGTGACAACAGCGGCCTCACCGGCGAAGTCAACGCGCGCACCCGCGTCAGCGCCGGCCATTTGATCCTGGATTTCACCGCCTCCAACACGATCAAGATTCCAACCATTCGCGGTCTCGACCTGCGCGGCGGCGCCCTGACGCTGATCGGCAACGACACCGAGGACACCGTGCAAAATGTGCTCGACCTGGCCTTGAACGCCAACTCGTCCACCGCCACCGCCATGGGCTACAGTGTCATCACGCTGGTCAGCGGGGACAATGGCAACCACAGCGTCAGCTTGACCCTGACCTCCACAGGGAACTCGCTTCAACGCAATCTCAGCCAGGGCACCTTGCGCATCAACCTGCCTGAGAATGGTGGCATCATCAACAACAGCACCACCGTCACCAACAGCAGCATTCATGGCCTGCTGCGCAGCAACTTCGCCAACACCGCGGCTTATGCCACGGTCCGCACTTTTGAGGGGGACACTTGGTTCGCGCAGACTTCGGCCGCTTCCATCACCGGCATGATCTCGACCATGGAAAACGATGTCACCGCCTGGACGCCAGGCCTGCATGTCACCGACGGCGCCGGCGGATTCGGCGGCACGGTTCGCGAGGCCGACATCCACAGCCTGCGTTTCAATGATGCTGACGGCTCGGCTCTGCACATTGGGGCGGCCGGCTCCCTGAGAATCGTCAGCGGCGGCATTCTCGTGACCGATCAAGTGACAGGCTCAGGCGCGGGCATTTACGGCGGCGGTTTGGCGCCCGCCCAGGGCATTGCCGAGATGGTGCTCTTTCAGGACAGCCCGGAACCGTTCACGATTTCCTCCAACATCAGCGGCGCGATTGGCTTCACCAAAACCGGCGAAGGGGATCTGATCCTCAGCGGTTACAACACCAATACCGGCTTCACCCAGATTCATGCCGGCACCGTCTTCGCCACCGGCGGCAACGCCATTGGCGACGCTTCCGTGGTCGGGTTTGGCATTGGCAACAGCGCCACCCTCGATCTCGGCGCTGACGAAACCATTGGTGGTTTGACAGGAGGCATCGCCACCACCGGTCTTACTCATCTCGCCACCGTTCGCATTTACGATCATACGCTGACCATCAACCATGCCGGAACCGCGACTCTGACCTATTCCGGCGGCATCGAAGGCACGGGCACCCTTGTCAAAACCGGCGGCGGCAACCAGACCATCGCCCACCCCAATTCCGGCTTCACCGGCCAAGTCATGGTCAACGAGGGCATTCTCGTGCTATCAGGTGGCAGCAACGGCGGCTTCAACCAGTCCCCCAGCATCACCGTCAACGCCGGCGGCGAGCTGCTCGACAACCAAAACCAGAGCAGCAACCAAAACCGCATCGGCACCGCCGCCACGATCTATCTCAACAACACCGCCGGCCTCAATTTTGATGGCTCCGCCAACAACCGCGGCCTGTGGATGCGCATCGCCAACAATGGCAGCCGTGCCGACACCTACGGCACGGTGATGGTCAACTCCGGTCACAATGTCATCCAGACCACCAACAACAACAGCACCAACGCCAGCGCGGTGGCCAACATGATCATCACCAACTTCCTGCGTGACAACCGTGCCACTTCCCTCGTCAAAGGCACCAACCTCGGCGCCGCCAGCGGCGTCCGTGGTCTGGTCCGCCCGGCCACCGAACCCCTGGGCGCGGTCGGCGGCGGCGGCGATCCGGCGCAGAACGTCAGCGACATCACCATCATTCCCTGGCTCATCGGGGATAATTTCGATACACTCGGCGCCGGTGAGGAGGCGGCGGTGCAGGCGCTTAATGGCAACACCCTGGTGACGTGGGTCAGCGCCGCCATTGGATTCCGCCCGCTCGACATCAACACCCAGTACGAGCTTGATGCCGCTGGTTATAATGCGCTTCCTGAGGCCTCCTTTGCCAATGTTCGTTTCGCCGCCAGCCCGGCGGGCATTCTCGATGCGGGCAGCAAGACCATCAACGCGCTGGTGCTCGATTCCACCGCCGAAGCCCTCGCCATCACCGGCAGTCCGGGGGACGATCTCATCCTGCGCTCCGGCGTCCTGCTGGCCGCGGGCGGCAACCCCGTCGCCTTCGATGGTTTCTCCAGTCTGCGCACGAGCAGCGACGAACTCCTCGTTTATGTCACCGATCCGGCCGGCCGCCTCACCCTTGATTCGGCCGTTACCGGCAACAATGCCCTGGTGAAGTCCGGCGCCGGCACCCTGGTGCTGGGCAATGAGGCCAATAGTTACAGTGGCGGCACCTGGTTCAACCAGGGTTACGTTGAGGTGTCCGGGTTCTCCGCACTCGGGTACGGCGGGCTGCACTTTCACGGCGGTGGACTGCGCTGGACGGAGGGCGCGGATTTCGACCTCAGCCAGCGCGCGGTGGTCCTGGGTGCCGGCGGGGCGCTGTTTGACACCAACGGCACGCACATCGCCTTCGCCAACGGCATCGGCGGTGGCGGCGCGGGCGGCTTTACCAAGCTGGGCAACGGGGTTTTGACGCTCAACGGCACGGCTGACTACAGCGGCCCGACGCGCATCGAGCAGGGCGGCGTCGTGCTGGGCGCGCACAACGCGGTCACCGGGGGCGACTTGAGTGTGGCGGGCGGAGCGAGCCTGGACTTGAACGGCCATGTCATCCACATCGGCCAGCTCAGCGCCACGGGCGCGGCGGCGGAGATCACCGGCGCGGGTGCGATTGTGGCCAGCGGCGGGTTTCACTTTGAGTTCACCGGCGGCATGGAGATCGACGCCGCTTTGAGCGGCCCGGGCGGGCTGCAAAAGACGGAGTCGGGAGTGCTGCGGCTCAACGGGGCGGTGAACCTGGGCGGCGCGACGCGGGTGGAAGGCGGTGGTCTGTATTTGGCCGACAGCCTGACGGCCAGCCTGGTCGCGGTGTCACCGGGGGCGACGCTGGGCGGGGCGGGCACGATCACCGGGGATGTGATGCTGGGCGGGACGGTGGGCAATGCGGCGATACTGGACACCGGACTGCCCGGCATCGACGCCGGCCTGGAGGTGCTGGTCATCAACGGCGAGCTGACCCTGGGAGCGTCGAGTTTGGTGAACTTCATACTGGGCCAAAGCCATCAAACCAGGCTGGAAGTCGGCACTTTGGCGTACGTGGACCCGACAGCGCAGTTCAACTTCAATCTGGCGCCGGGGTATGTGCCGGCGCCGGGCTCCAGCTTTCAGGTGCTGAGCTGGAACACCTGGCTGGAGGACGGGCTCACCGATTGGACGGCGGTGGGCAGCACGATTTTCCTGCCGGAGCTGCCGGACGGCTTGTCGTGGATTTTGGATGACTTTTCGACGCAAGGCATCGTGCGGGTGAGCGGGGACGCGGAGGCGATCGTCATCCTGGTGGATCCGGTGCCGACGGCGGTGGACCTGGGGGAGCCGGCGACGCTGAGTGTGGTGGTGGCGGGCAGCGAGCCATGGCTGGTGCAGTGGGTCAAGGATGACGAGGACATCCCCGGGGCCAATGGCCTGGAGTTCACGATCGCGGTCACGGAGTGGCAGGACACGGGGGTGTACTACGCGCGGGTGACCAACGGCATCAACGAGGAGGAAAGCGCGGCGGTGACACTGACGGTGCGCACCGAGCCGATCATCGACCATCCGCCGCAGGATGTGCTGGTGGTGTCCGGACAGAACTACCTGTTCCAGGTGGTGGCTTCGGGGCCAGGCCCGCTGGAGTATGTGTGGAAGAAGGACGGGGAGGAGATTGAGGGGGCGCCGAACCTGCCGAACTACCTGATTGAGAACGTCAGCGAGGAGGAGCACGCGGGAGTCTATACGGTGGAGATCAGCAATGAGTTTGGCAGCGTGGAGAGCGATCCCGCGGTGCTGACGGTGAGCGGGTCGGTGGTCATCACCCAGCAACCGGCGGCGCAGGCGGTGCCGGAGGGTAATGTGGCGGTGTTCACGGTGACGGCCGAGGGCGGGGGTGATTTGACGTATCAATGGTTCCGGGGGGTGACGCCGTTGGAGGACGGCCTGAGTTTTACCGGGACGGACACCGACACCCTGGAGGTGCTGGTCAGTGCCGCGACGGAGGGCAACTACCGGGTGGTGGTCAGCGGGTTTGGCTCACAGGACACCAGCGCCAACGCCGCGCTGACGATGGGACCGGTGCAGGTGGTCATCGACGGGCAGCCGGAGTCGCAGATCGTGCCGGTGGGGGCGGACTTCAGTCTTGAAGTGGCGACCAGCGGGGGGCGTCCGCAGAGCTTCCAGTGGCGGCGCGGCAATGCCAACGCCACGGGCGCGAACGTGAGCGGGGCGAACACCGAGACCCTGACGGTGACCGGGGCCACGCTGGCCAGCGGAGGAGTGTACACCTGCCGGGTGAGCAACAGGCTGCCCTCCGGGTCGAGCTCGGCGACCTCGGCAGCGGCGCAAGTGGTGGTGGTGGACACCGCCTCACGGCGGGTGGTGGTGCGGCAGGGCGCCACCAGCACCCTGACGGCAAACGCCACCGGCCCTGTCACTGGCTATCAGTGGTTCTGGGATGATGGCACGGGCGCGCAACCCGTCATTGGCGCCAACGCGCGCAACTATCGACTGCCTAACAATCTGCTCGCCGGACGGCACCTGTTCCACTGCCGGGTGTCCGGTTTTGCCGGGGATGTGGACGCGGGTGTCAACGAGGTGCTGGTTTACGACTCCGCGCCGCAGATCGTGGAGACAGCGGGGGGCAGCCTGCCCGCGACGGTGGTGAGCGCCTGGTACGAATACCAAGTGCAGATGGCGGAGAGCGAGCCGGGCGTGGAGGACGCCACCAAGGCTGCCGCCAGGTTCACGATGCGGGGCGGGCCCCGCGGGCTTGTCATTGACAACGACGGCAACATCACCGGGCGCGCCACGGTGGCGGGGACATTCAATGTCACGATCACGGCCAGCAACGCGATTGGGCCTGCGGCGGTGGTGCAGATGACGCTGGAAGTGGCGGAACTCAACGCCAGCCTCATTGGCGAGTTCAGCGGACCGATCGACCGGCATGAGGAGCTCAACGGCAACCTGGGCGGCGTGATCAATGTGAAGAGCACCAGAACGGGCGCCTACACAGTGCGGGTCACCATGGGCACGTCCAACCATAGCGCCAAAGGGGCGCTGGCCACCGAGACGGATCCGCTCAATCCGCTGACGACCATCACGGTGAACCGCGGCAGGTTGACGCCGCTGACGGTGACGTTCCGGCTCAATGCGGCCGATGGGACCATTGAATATGCTGACAGCGGGATCACCAGTGTGGACAGCGCCGGCCAGGCGAAGTTCCGCGGCTGGCAGAGCACTTGGACAAGGGCGAATCCGGCAACGGCCTATGCGGGGTATTACACGGCGGGGCTGAACATCCGGGATGAGGACTCGGAGCTGATCCCACAGGGCACGGGTTACATGAGATTCACGGTCAACGCCACGACCGGACGGCTGACGGTGAGCGGGCGGCTGGCGGACAACAGCGCGTTCACGACGGCGACGTATGTGGGGCCGCAGGGGCAGGTGCTGGTGTTCCGAACGCTGTATGCGGCCAGCGCGCGCGGTTCGGTGCTTGGGCACTTTGTGATCGACCCGCAAAGCGAGCTTGACGACCCGGCGGACAACACCATCACGGGTGTCGTCAACTGGCGGCGCCCCGCCGACCCCTCACCCAAACAACGCGTTTACAAGGAAGGTTTCCATGAGGATTTGGCCGTCGTTGGCGCGCGCTATTTGCCGCCACCCAACGGCGTGGCCGTGCTGGACATCGACACCAGTGTCGTCTCGCCCGGCACCAACGCCGTCGTTCAAATGCTGGATGCGAATGTCAACGACGCAGCCTTGGCTTTGCCGCTGGTCGCCGGGGCCAATCCAGAGTTGGGCAGGGTGGAGGTGCTTGTCAACGGCGCCAACAAGGTCTCAGTGCCAGGTGTTCCCGTGTTGGACAACCCGCGCAAGGTGAGTGTCACCATCAACCGCAACACCGGCCTGGTCACCATCAAATTCAGGTTGAGCCAGCCGCATCCCATCCTTGGCGGCAGACCGGCCACGCTCACACGCAATGTGACGGCAACCGCGCTCATTGTGACGGATGCGGACGGCACTCAGGCCATCGGCTTCTTCTTGCTGCCGCAACTGCCTGCCGTTGCGGCACAGGCGGCCAATGCCACTCCCGTCCTTGGCGGGCAGGCATTGTTGCTTAAAAAATAAGAGCTTATATTGGGCTGATCAATCGCTGCGGGCGCCTCCGATCAAAGGACGGCGCCCGTTTGCTTTTTGATGGGAGACGATCCGTTCAGCCTGACGGAATGAGAGGAGAGGGGTGGGCATGATAAGCCTTCTGTTTGCGGATAAATCGCCCCCATATTTCCGGTGTATTAAGAATTAACTTTGTGGTTATCATAAGAAATATATCAGTGTATTTCTGTAGAATAAATAAATATTGCCTTCAGCGCAAATATTGCGCACTTTAGTGCCAATCAGGCGAAAAAACGAAAAAAATGCTGATTTGCTGCTAACAAATACGCATTACTGCCGTTCTAACGCGCTCAAATACCCCCAACCTACATGCCCCAAACCCCCAGCCTTAATCGGGCCGTTTACGTGCCCGCCGTTCTCTTGGCGTCTCTTGCCTGCCTTGTGCCCATGGCGCGCGCGCAAAATCATTGGACGGGTGACACGAACAGCACTTGGTCGGAAAGCGCCAATTGGAGCGGCGGTCTGCCCGGCGCGGGAGATGAGGTGATTTTCGGCACGCCCCTGCCCGGAACCGGCGCCGAGATTGCCTTGGGAGCGGGCAGTCTGGCCGGCAGCTTGTGGATTCAGGACAACTACACCTTCAGCGGCGGCGATCTCACCCTGACCAGCGGTCTGATCCGGGTGAACTTGGCGCAGGAGTTGACGCTGCACTCCCTGCTCAGCGGCACGGCCGGGCTCACCCTCGCCGGCGGCGGCACCCTGCGCCTGAGCAACACCGCCAACGATTTCAGCGGTCCGATCCTGCTGGCCGGCGGTTCCTTGGTCATCACGAACCCCGCGCAACTTGGCAACCCCACCGGACCGATCACAGTCCTCGGCGGAAATCCGACGCCCGGTAACACTTCCACCCTTGGTTATACGGGTGGTTCCCTGGTGCTGAATGGCAGCGCGGGCGGCATCTCCCTGGGCTACGATTTCAATCTTGAGGGCAATGGTCCCATTGGTTCCCGCGGCGGCGCGCTGGTCAGCATCGGCCACAACACGCTGACCGGCACAGTCAACCTGGCTTTCAGCAGCCAGACTCCGGCCACTTTCCGCAGCACCCGTATTTCCTCCGTCAACGGCACTCTCACGCTGGCCGGCGTCTTGAACGTGGGCGGCGCCGCCGGCACCACCATCTCCACTTTGGGTGGCGGCATCAACACGGCGGGCGCGGGCGGCAGCTACCTGCTTACCGGCGAATTGGCCGGCACGGGCACGCTGGAGAAAGCGGGCGCGGGCACGCTGTTCCTGACTCCCAGCCTGACCTCCAGTTTCAACGGGCGGCTGCGCATCTCCGGTAGCGCCACTGGCGGCCAAAGTTCGGTGCGCGTGACGACTTTGGTGGATGCCCTCGGCAACTCGGTTTTCGGCATGGCCAATGGCACCGGCACCTCCGCTCCGATCGATCTGAACGGCGGCGTGCTGGAATTCCGGCTGGATGGCGGCGGCATGGTGGGCAAAAACGTGTACACACGCAGCACCGGCAGCATTTTCACGGGCCCGTCGGAAGGCGGTTCGGCCATCAATGGCACCATGACCTTTGGGACGCTGCAGCATGTGGTCAGCACCACGGCAGGCACGGCCACGACCACCTTCAACAGCCGCAATGGCAACGGGGTGACTTTCACCTCCATGGCGATGGATGCCAGCAGTAGCACCAGCACGTTGACCAACACGCTGACCAACAACATGGGCGGCGACCTGACTTTCACTGGCAACATCACGCTTGGCGAGGGCAACACCGCCTCGCGCCCGCGGGTGCTGGCCATCGGCGGCAATGGCAACACGGTCATTCAGGGCAGCGTCATCGCCGGCACCGATGCCGGCAAAAGCCTGACCAAAACCGGCACGGGATCTCTGACCATCCTGGGCGTGGGCACCACAGTGGCAGGGGCCGTCAACATCAACGGCGGCGCCATCGCCGTCACCGACTTCCGCTCGCTCAACAACAACTCGGGCGTCATCAACATCGGCAGCAGCGGCACCGCTGGCGCGCTCATCATCGGCACCTCCGCGGCGCCGACGGCGGCGGGTTTGACCACCAGCAAGGTCATCAACCTCGCCGGCTCCACCGGCGGCGCGAGCATTTACGCCAATCAGGCGGGGAGCAATCCGGTGATTTTGAATGCCAATTTCACGGCCACCGGCGGCAATACCAGCAACAACAAAACGCTGACACTCGGTGGCGTCAATGCCGCGGACAACATCATCAATGGCGTCATCCCGAACACCGGCGCGGGGGCGATTGTGAGCGTGACCAAGGTCGGCTCCGGCACCTGGGTGCTTGCGGGAGCCAATGCCTACACTGGCAGCACCACCATCTCCAATGGCACCCTTAAAATTCGTGCCAATGCAGCCGTTTCGACGGTCATTCATAACAGCTCAGCCATCAGTTTCGGTGTCACTGGTGCTTCCGCCGGCGGCACGCTTGAGTTCGCGGGACAGAATGGTGTGAATAATGTGGAACAGTTGGGCGCTTTGTCCGTCAATGCCGGTGCCAACACGCTGCGCCTGACGCCTGGTGTTGGTGGCACCGCTTCGCTGGTCTTTTCTTCTCTCGGCGCGGTGTCCGGAGCCTCCAGCCTCAACATTCTCGGCTCGGATGCCAGTAACACCGTGACTTTCTCCGGCGTGCCGGACGGTTTGGTCAGCCCGATGATTTACTTTGGCAGTTCCTCCTTTGCTTATGCCGCCAGCGGCGTGCTGCGTGCCGCTGTTTACGGGGTGGACCCCGGTTTTCTGACCAGCGCTGGCGGAGCGGGCGTGCTGGCTACGCAAAATGCGCACTGGGAATTGACTGGAAACACCACCGGCAGCACGGCCACCAACATTCGCTCGTTACGGCTTGTTGACAGCGCTCTGAGCATGGGAACTAGCGCCTTGCGAGTGAACAGCCAGGGACATACTGAAGCCACGGGCGCCACCACTCCTGGCGTCGTCATTTCCACAGGGAATTCGTCCATCAGCGCGTCGAGCATCCATACCGCCGGCAGCGGTGCGATGGTCTTCAACGTCGTGGACGGCATACTGACGCTGAATGCGCTCGTGCATGGCAACACGACCGGGGGTCTCACCAAGACCGGTGAGGGCACCCTGAGGATTGCGGATGCCAACAACCAAACCGGGGCCACAACCCTCAATCAGGGTACGGTGCAACTGCTGCCGGGCGGGCGTCTCAGCGCCACCAGCCAACCCTTTGTGATCCGCCAGGGTGCCACGCTGGACTTGAATGGCGTCAGTACGGCGCAGACTGCCACGACAACTTCCATCGGCACCTTCAACGGGACGGGCACGATTACCAACAGCAGCGCCACCCCGGTGGTGTTTGCGGTCGGCGGGGGAACCACCGGGGGCACGGGTACCTTCAATGGGGTCATCCACGAGACCAACGGCCAGATCAGCGTGGTCAAAATGGGCACCACCAACAGTCAGACTTGGAACGGCGTCAGCAATTACACCGGCAGCACCACCATCGGCGTGGCGGGCACCGGCACCACGGGATCACTGACGGTGTCCACGCTGGCTGACCTTGGCGTGAACAGCAGCATCGGACGCGGCGACCTTGGCAACAATGCCGGCAGCTTGATTTTCGGGGGCACCACGGGCGGATTGATTTATACCGGTAATGTTTTTGACGGGGAATTGGTGGTCAACACGGTCTCCGCCAGCACAAACCGGTTGTTCACGATCGCCGGCACGGGAGCCACGATCAGCAGCAATGTGACCAACAACAACGCGCTGGTCTGGAGCAACACGGGGGCCATCGTGTACCAGGGCAGCGGGGTGAAGACGCTGATCCTTGGGGGGACTTCCACTGGGGACAACACCTTCAATCCACAGATCACGAACAATGACGCCGACGTGGCGAACCTGACCAAAACCGGAACGGGCCAGTGGAACCTCGGCAACAGCAACAACACTTACACCGGCGTCACCACGGTCGGCAACGGCGTGCTTGCGCTGAATCAGAACGGTGCTTTGCCCGCCAACAGCCCGCTGGTGCTCGGCCAAACCACGACTGCCGGCATCCTGCAAATGAGCGGTCTTTTTGACCGCAATCTGGCCGCCAGCGCCGTGGCCGGCAGCGGCACGGTCACCTGGGGCGGCACCACGGGTGGCGGCGGTTTTGCCGCGCATACCACCCCCTTGACCGTCGCCATCGGCGGCCTTGCCGCTCCCAGCGCGCTGACCTGGGGAGCGGGCGGATTTGTCGGCACGGGTGACGTGCAGAGCTTGGTTTTTGGTTCGGTCAGCGCGTTGTCCTATGTTGATTTCCGCAATGCCATCGATTTGGGGGCGGCCATTCGCACCGTCACGGTGAATGACAACACCACCACCGGGGCTGACTATGCCGTTTTAAGCGGCGTGCTCAGCGGTGCGGGCGGCAGCTTGCTCAAAAATGGCAACGGAGCCTTGCTGCTGACCGCGGCCAACACCTATACCGGCACCACCCAAATTTCGGCTGGAACCCTGCAGGTGTATTCATTGGGTCACAGCAGTGATGCCCTCGACACCCCGACCAGCGTCGGCGTCAGCGGAGCCGCCATGACCGATGCCAACGCCATCATTCTGGGCAATGGCACCACCACAGGCGGTATTCTGCAATACACCGGCGCCGGTGAGACCAGCGATCGCAAGATCCGCCTCAACACCACCACCGCCACCAATCAGATTCACGCCGACGGCAGCGGCCCGCTGATTCTCACCAACGTGGCCAATGACATGGTCTCCAGCGCCAGCAACCGCATCCTCAACCTGCGCGGCACCAACACCGGTGGCAACATGATCACCAGCCAGCTTTCCAACCACGCCGGCGGCGGCGCCCTGGCCATCACGGTGGACGGCAGCGCCACCTGGATTTTGACCAACGGAGCGAACAATTACACCGGCAACACCACGGTCAGCGCCGGTGCGCTCGGCCTCGGTCATGACAACGCGCTCGGCGGCAGCACCCTGGTCAACAGCAATGGCAACGTCTTCGCCTACGGCGGCGACCGCACCATCAACAACGCCGTGACGCTTGGCAACAACGCCACCAACGGCTGGATCGGCGACTACAGCATCACCTTCACCGGCAACAACAATCTTGGCGCCGGTGCCAACAACGTCACCACCAACAACAGCATCGTTGAAGGCAAGGCGCTGACTTTCCAGGGCGGACTGCTGGCCAACTCGCTCACCGACAACCGCTCCTGGACCCTCAATGGCACCGGTCACACCATCATCGACGGGGATTTCACCACCAGCACGGCTTTTGGCGTGGTCACGACGCTCAACAACGGCATCCTCACCTTGGGCGGCACCGGCGCCTCCAATTTCAACAAAAACAACGCCAACACCACCCTGGTTCACGGCCTCCTGCGCTTTACCGCCAGCAATGCCATTTCCGCCGCCGCCGGAGCCGGCGGTCTTGTTTTCAATCCGAACGGATTGAACGGCAACGTCGCCCGCCTCGACCTCAACGGCACCAGCCAGACGGTCAACGCGCTCACTGCCACCAGCAACGGCACGCTGGTCATCGACAACACCTCGGCCAGTCCGGCGGTGTTCCGCTTCGGCGCCAACAACAGCATCGTCAACTTCGGCGCCGGCGTCGGCAGCTACACCATCCAAAACACCGGCGCCGGCGCCCTCGACATTGTCAAGCTCGGCAACACCACCGCCACCTTCATCTCCGGCATCACCCTGGCCCACGCCGGGGTCACCGCCTCCGAAGGCGGCGGCGTTTTCAATATCGCCTCCCCTGTCACCGCCACCAGCGGCCTGCGCGCCATCGGCGCCTCCGCGCTCAACCTGTCCGGTGGCATCACCAACCCCCACCTCATCACCAGCATCGAAGTCGGCGGCGGCTCCACCCTGAGCCTGCTCGACGGCGCCGGCAGCGTCCTCAGCAACCTCGCCGCCTTGAACCTCGGCAACACGGGCAGCGGTACGGTGACGCTCAATCTCAATGTGGGCGACGTCAACACGGTCGGTGATTTCCTCAACACCGACTCCTTCACCCTGCTCAACGGCGGCACGCTTAACCTCGGCAACACCGTCACCTTCAACCTGACCGACGCCGGCTTGAGCGCCAACACCACCTACACCTTGCTTGATGTGTCCGCCATAGGTGGCGGTCTCAGCGCCTATGGCATTGAGAAGCTCATCCAGGGCCTCACGCCCGGCGGTTTCGACGCCATGACGTGGTTTGTCGATGACAATGTGGTGCAGCTCACCACGGGCGACCTGATCGAAGGCGACCTTTACTGGCGCGGCTTCACCAACAGCACCTGGAACGCCAATGCCAACAACTGGTCCCTGAACAAGGACGGCAGCGGGGTGCCGCTCAGCATTCCCGGCGCCGGCAACACCGTCATCTTTGCCCATGACGGCGTTGGCGGCGGCGCTTTGACCACCACCCTGGAGCAGAACTTCAAGATCAACGCCCTGATTTTTGAGGCCGGTGCCACCACCCCGTCCGCGGTCACCATCAACCCCGGCGCCCCTGCCAGCGCCCGTCTGGAAATCGCCCCGCAGAATAGCGCTGACGGCATCGCTGTCACGGCTGGCGGCCCCGCGGCGGTCACCATTGGCGCCAATCTCCGGCTCGGCGCCAACCAGACTTGGAATGTGGCGGACGCAGGCGCCACCCTCACCCTCTCCGGGGCTCTGTTCGGAGAAAAAAACGTCACCAAGGACGGCGCCGGGCGCGTCATCCTCTCCGGTGCTGCCGATCCCACATTCAACAACGGCCAGACCGCCGTCATCACGGTGGAGGGCGGCCGTTTTGAGCTTCAGAACGTCGCCGCCCTCGGCACCGCCGCCAACAGCAATCTGGCTGGCGTCGTCGTCAACGGCGGTACTTTCTACACCAACATCGCCACCGCCAGCACCCTGCCCAACCCGATCACGCTGGCGGGCGGCATGCTCTCCGCCGGCGGCGCCACCCAGACCTACAGCGCGCCGGTCAACGTCACCGCCGCCTCCACCATCCACATGCTGGATCCGGTCACGGTCACTCCGACAGGCCGCAGCATCACCCTTGCCGGGGGTCTCACTGGCACGGGTGACCTCAGCGTGGACAGCATCAACACCGTCACCACCGGCAACCAGATCACCGGCACCCTGACCCTTAACCAGGACAACAGCGCCTGGACGGGGAACTGGAACATTCTGCGCGGCATTGTTTCCACCAACCACGAAAACGGTCTGGGCGGCGGCGCTCTCATCACCGCCGAAAAGGGGCGGCTCGCCTTCACCGGCACGGCGGGCACGCGCACGCTGGGGCATGACATCACCATCGCCAGTGCCACGGAAAACGCCCTCCTCGAATTGAACCAGAGCAGCGGCATCGCCATGACCTACACCGGATTGCTCACCCTCGGCGGCGCCGGTGGTTCCGGCGAGCTGCGTTTTCTCGGCGGCAATGACGCCGCCACCGCCACCTTGACCGGCGGCGTGTTGCTGGCTGGCAACGGCCTGCTCGGCGTGCGCGACGCCGCCACCCGCCTGCTAAGCATTGACTCGGTGATCTCCGAAACCGGCGGCGCGCGCAGCCTGCGCCTCAACGACGCCACTTGGACTGGCACTGCCGGTACGGTGGCCCTCAACGCCGCCAACACTTACACGGGCGGCACGCAATTGGCGCGCGGAACCTTGCAACTCGGTCACAAGGAGGCGCTCGGCGCGGGCGACCTGACCATTGCCGGCACGGCCACCGTGCGCGCCTCGCTTGATTTGTCGGGCGCGGAAAAAATCGCCAACAACGTCATTCTCAACGCCACCCTGACCGCCACCGGCGACCACAGCCTGGAAATCGGCGGCCTGCTGACGGGCACCGGAGCTGACGCCGCCCGCACCCTGACCAGCAGCCTCACCGGACCGGCGAAGCTGATCCTCAACGACATCAATCTTGGCGCCGCTGCCAACACCTTGGCACGCATCCTCACATTGGCCGGTACGGGCCAGACGGATTTGAACGGCCTGATCGCCGACGGCAACGGGTTTGCCAACGGCCTGACCATCACCAACAGCAATGTGACCACGCTCGGCGGTGCGAACACCTATTCTGGAACCACGACGATGAACGCGGCGGCCGGCACACTGGTGTTGGCAGGCAGCAACAACAGCAACGGCGCCACCACGCTGACCACCGGCAACCTCAAATTTGACAGCGCCAGCAACGCCGGTCTTGCCGGAGGCACGCTCACCGTCACGGCGGGCACTCTTGAGGCGCTCAATGCCGCGCGCTCCTTCTCGAACAATGTCACCTGGACCGCGGGCACGTTCATCGGCAGTCAACATCTGACGCTGACCGGAGCTCTCACCGGCAACACCGGCGGCAACCGCACGCTCACCAACAACCTGGACTCCGGCGCGGTTTTGACGCTCGCCGACTTGAATCTCACCAATGACACCGGCACCACGGCGCGCGTCTTCACCCTGGCGGGCAGCGGGGACACCACGGTGAGCGGTGTCATCGCCAACGCGCCCACAGGAGTCACTCCCGGGGCCACCCCCACGCTGACCGTTCTCAGCACCGGTCTGACTGTGTTTGAGGGCGCCAATACTTACACCGGCTCCACTACCCTGGGCTCGACCACGGTCGCCGCCGGCACCTTGCGCATCATGCCCGGCTCAAGTCTCGCCTTGACCGGTGCCGGCGCCGGTGCCGCGCTGACCGTGCTCAGCGGCACGCTTGACCTGCTGGATGACGAATTGGTCATTACTTCGCTGACCATGGGCAATGGCCCGCTGGGCAGCAACGCCACCGTGGATCTCAACGGCAACATCCTGCGCATGGCCGGTAACTTCACCTACACTGCCTCCGCCAACGCAGGGACAGCGACGGTCACCGCCGGAACCGTCAATCTCGTGGGCAACCGCACCTTCACAGTCAACAAATCCCAGCAGACGAACGAGGAGGCGGTATTCCAAGCGGTGATTGGCGATGGCGACGCCACCGCCCGCAACGTCACCAAGGCGGGCAACGGCACTCTCATTTTTGAGGCGGCCAACACCTACACCGGCACCACGACCGTCAACAACGGCACGCTGCACCTCAAGGGCAGCATTGCCAGCTCCGGCAACGCCATTCTCAATGCCGGCGTCACCATTCTTGATTTCGAGGCGGACAACAACGCCAAACTCAACAGCGCCAGCGGCCTGGTCATGGCTGGCGGCCTCTTGAATGTCCTTGGCAGCAGCGGCGCGGACAGCGCGCAGGCGGTCAATGGGCTCACCCTTAACGCCGGCGCCTCTTACATCAACCTGCTGCACGGAGCCGGCCGGGCATTGGCCTTCGATCTCGGCGATACAATCACCCGCAACGCTGGCGGCACCCTCCACCTTGACAGAAGTTCCGGCAGCGTCTTTGCAACTCGGGCGGAGAACACCAGCGGGAGTATTTTGGGCGGCTGGGCCACCATCAATGGCACCCACTTTGCCGCGGTCAATGGCGGGGTGATTGAGGAATTCAACTCCACGGCGATGAATGATGTTTCCACCTGGCAGGCTGGCGCGGACATCACCGACAGCACCGGCTACTTGGGCGGGCTGGCAGGCAATCTGGAAATCAACAGCCTGCGTTTCGCCGCGACTTCCGGCTCGACCGTCAACCTTGGCGGCATTGCCAACTCCTTGCGCATCAGCAGCGGCGGCATCCTTGTCTCCGGCGGCATGGGCGCCAACAGCGCCGGGATCGCGGGGGGAACTTTGATTGGGGGAGGCGGTGTCGGCACGGAATTGATCATCAACCAGCTTAACACGGGCGCGATCTTTGAGATCGGCTCCCGCATCACCGGTGCCACCATCCTGACCAAGTCCGGAGCCGGCACCCTGGCGTTGACAGGAGAAACCACCTATCGCGGCCTGACTTACTTGAACAATGGCACGCTGTTGCTGGCCAACAGCCTCGGTCTGCCCTACTCCTCCGTGTCCCTGCGCGCGGTGAACGGGGTGACGCTGGACCTCGATCATGGCAACGTGCAGGTCGGCGGCCTTGTTGGGGGCAGTTCCGTTGGCGGCCTGGTCAAAATTGGCTCCGGCACTCTTACCAGCAACACCGCCCAAGCCAGCCGCACTTATATCGGGGTGCTTGAAGGCTCCGGCACTTTCATCAAAACCGGCATCAACAACCAGGTTTTGCAGGGGGATAGTCTCAACTTCACCGGCGACGTCATCGTCAACTACGGCCTGCTGCAACTCGGCAGCACCGTTGGCCGCCTCAATCAGGCTGCGAGCATCACCGTCAACATGGGCGGCGAGTTGCACGACCTGCAGGACCAATCCGGCAGTCAGAACCGCATCGGCACCGCCACGGTCGTCACACTCAACAACACCGCCAACATCGTCAACACTGCCGCCACCACCCGCGGCTTGTGGTTGCAGAACTCCGGCCAGAACGGCACCCGCACCGACACCATTGGCACGGTGGTTCTTGGGGCGGGCCACAACGTGATTCAGGCCACCAACACCGCCGGCGCTTCCGGCTCCAGCCAGATTGGCACCATGACCATCTCCAACTTCCTGCGTTCGGGACATGCCACCGCGCTGGTGCGCGGCCAGAACCTCGGCGGCGGCTCCGGCACCCGCGGCCGCATCGCTCCGGCTACTGCTCCGGATGGCATGAGCGGTGGCGGCGGCCTTGCGGGAACCGCCAATATGAACATCGTGCCCTGGTTGATCGGCCAAGCTGGGGTGGCGGGCACGGAAACCGATGCCAACGTGGCGCTGATGACCGGCAACAGCTTCGTCACCTGGGTGAGTGCGACGGAGGGCCTGCGCCCGCTGAACCTGGACACCGAATACATTCTTAACGCCGCCGGTTATAACGGCCTGGCAAGTGTCACGGAAAACAATGTGCGTTTCGCCGCCAACCCGGGCGCCGCCCTTAGCGGGGGCAGCAAGACCATCAATTCCCTGGTGCTGGATTCCAGCTCGACGGCATTGACGATCACTGGCGGCGGGGCCGACACCCTGACGCTGGCCAGCGGCGCCTTGCTGGCCACGACTACGGCCGCCGTCAACGGCATCACGCTGGGCGGTTTCACGGGAATTCAAACCGGCACGGGCGAGTACCTTGTCTATGCCACCAACGCCGCCAACACGCTCACCATTACCTCGCCACTGACGAGCGCGGCGGCCAGCCTGACCAAGTCCGGCAACGGTCTGCTCAGACTGACCAGTCTCGACAGCAGCTACAGCGGCGGCACCTGGTTCAATCAGGGCTTGATTGAAGTCACCGACATCGCGGCCTTGGGATCCGGGGCCTTGAACTTCCAGGGCGGCGGCCTGCGCTGGGCGGAGGGCTCGAGCTTCGACCCGTCAGTGCGCACGGTGACATTCGGCACGGGCGGCGCCATCTTGGATAGCAACGGCAACGACGTAGTGATCGCCAATTCGATCGGCAATGGCGGCGCAGGCGGCTTTGGAAAAATCGGCGCGGGCACGCTGACTTTGTCCGCGTCGGCGGATTTCAGCGGCAATGTGACGGTGGCGGGTGGAGCGAGCGCGGCCAACGCGCTGGTGTTTGGCGCGCCGGGAGCACTGCCCTCGACAGCGGGCTTGATATTGGGCAACTCTCTGAGCGCCCTGGGTGGTTATTTCGACCACGCGGGTTATGTGACGACCCTCGCGGGTTTGAGTTTGAACATCAACAGCACGATCGCGGGCCAGGCGGACCTGACGTTCACCGGCAATGTCGAGATCAACGGGGCTGGCAGCCGCACGCTGACGGTGAACAATACCGGACTCACCTCCTTCAATGGCAGTCTGTTTGCGCTCGTCGATCGTGGTACCAGCGCCCGCGTCCTCACCCTGGCCGGATCGGGCGACATCCAGATCAACAGCCAGCTCGTTGACGGGATGGCCGCCGGCAGCTTGACCATTACCAACACCGGCACGACAACCCTGGCGGGGCACAATCTCTACACCGGCGCCACTACCTTAAGCGCCGGCCACACTGTGCTCGATTTCACGGCTGCCAACAGCAACAAGATATCCGAGGCGCTGCTGACGATGGCGGGCAGCCGGCTCACGCTGCTGGGCAGCGGCACGGCGGCCAGCCGCCAGGCAGTCGCCGGTTTGACCCTCAATGCCGGGGCGGCGCGCATCACCCTGAGTGAGGGTGCGGGCCAGACCATCACCTTTGATTTGGGCGAGATCACCCGCGGCACCAACAGTGTGATCGACTTCGTCTTCAACGCGGGCAGCGGCATCATCGGGACCTCGACCACCCACACGGGCAGCATGCTGGGGCATTGGGCCACCGTTAACAGCTCTCATTTTGCGGCGGTCAGCAACGGCCAGGTTGCGGCCGTGGTCTCCTCCAGCAAGGATATTGTCAGCACTTGGCTGGCGGGAGAAGATGTGTCCGACAGCAACGGCTATCTCGGCGCGCTGGCTGCGAGCTTGAGCATCAACAGCCTGCGTTTCGGGGCTGCTAATGAGGTTTCCACCGTGAACATCGGGGCGGGTAACCTGCTAACCATTGCCTCCGGCGGTTTGCTGGTGTCCCCGGATGTCGGGACAGGCACAGCCTCCCTCATTGGAGGCGTCCTGGCTGGCGCTGGCAACGAGCTTTTGCTCCACCAAAACAACACAGCGGCCCCCTTCGAGCTCGCCTCGCAACTGGCCACCACCACCCTGCTGTCCAAGTATGGCGAGGGCACGCTTTTGCTGTCCGGCTTCAACAGCACCAGAGAGGGCGTGTTCATTTCCGACGGCGTTCTGCAACTCACCGGCAGCCTCCACTTCGCGCCGGTCACCCTGCGCAACGGAGCTGGCGTGGTTCTGGACATTGCGGGTGGATCAACCCGCATTGGCGGGCTTGTCGGTGGCGCGGGCACGGTTGGAACCGCTGTGGTGCAAATCGGGTCGGGCACGCTGCAGATTCACAATGCGCAGGCTACCCGGGTGTACACGGGTCAGTTGATCGGCAACGGCACCCTGATCAAAAGCGGGATCAGCACTCAGGAACTGGAGGGGGACAGTCCTGATTTCACCGGCAATGTGATCGTCAACGGCGGGTTGCTGCATCTGGACGTCGGCGCCGGCAGCATCCGTCAGGCGGCTTCCATCACCATCAACAATGGTGGCGAGCTGCTGACCGACCAGGATCAGTCCACGGGCAGTGTGGATCGCATTGGCGACACGGCCACCGTGATCCTGAACAACAACTACTTCATGACTTCCGCCACCGCCACCAACCGCGGTTTCTGGCTGCGCAATGAAAACCAGAATTCCGAGCGATCGGAGGCCATCGGCACTTTGCTGCTCGGCGCCGGTCACAACCTTGTCCAGGCCACCACCAGTGCCGGCACGGATGCCTCCCGCTTGGCGACGCTGAGCATCGGCAATTTGGTGCGCGACAACTTTGCCACCGTTCTGGTCCGCGGCCAGGAACTCGGCTCCGGCTCCGGCGCCCGTGGTCGCATCACGACGCCGAACGAGCCTGCCAGCGCCGTTGGTGGCGGTGGCGCGGCGGGGACCAGCACCCTGTCCATCGTCCCGTGGATGATTGGCGTCGCGGGCCTGACTTCCGACACTACGGATGCCAATATCACGGCGGCATTGGGCAACACCTTCGTCACTTGGGTGAGCGCGGTGGAAGGTTTCCGGCCGCTCAATCTGACCAGCGAATACATTTTGAATGAGGCGGGTTACAATGCGCTGGCCGGAGTGACCAGCCACAACCTGCGTTTCGCGGTCAATCCCGCGGCGGCCCTGACGGGTGGCAGCAAAACGATCAACTCTCTCCTGCTCGATTCCAGCGCGGCATCCTTGACGATGACGGGTGACGCGGCGGACACCCTGACGCTGGCGAGCGGCGCCTTGCTGGCCACGACCAGCACCGGGGCCAACACCAGCACCCTGGGCGGTTTTGCGGCGCTGGAGACCGGCACCAGCGAGTACCTGATCTATGTCACCAATCCGACCGGACGGCTGTCCATCCTGCCCGCTTTGACCAGCGGCGCTTCGCTGACCAAGTCAGGCAACGGCATTCTGGCGCTGGGCAATGCGGCCAACAGTTACAACGGCGGCACTTGGTTCAATCAAGGACTGATCGAGGTTTCCACCTTGAGCGCGCTGGGCAGCGGCGACTTGAACTTCTTCGGCGGTGGTTTGCGCTGGGCTGCGGGCGCGACTTTCGACCCCTCGGATTCTGCCCGGAAGCTGACCTTCAACAGCGGCGGCGCCATATTTGACACCAATGGCAACGATGTGGCGGTGGCCAACGCCATTGGTAATGGCGGAACTGGCGGCCTGCTCAAGCTGGGTGATGGCACCCTCACGCTCAACGCTCCGGTGGATTTTTCCGGCACGGTCACCGTGGTGGGCAATGCCGCCACCGCCTCCGCCAGCAGCGCGCTCATTTACGGCGTGGCCGGCGCTCTGCCCGCCACCACCAATCTGGCGCTCGGCAACGCCACGGCCTCCGGCTTTCTGCCCGCCTTCGGCGGTTATTTCAGCCATGCCGGATTCGCCACCACACTGGCTGGCTTGAACGTCAATGTCAGCAGCACCATCGTGGGCGCCGCCAATTTGACCTTCACCGGTGATGTCGAAATCCACGGCGGCGGCGGCCGCACTTTGACGATTCAAAACAGCGGTACCACCACTTTGGACGGAAGCCTGTTCACCCTGGTGGACCGTGGCACCACCGCGCGCACGACCACCATCGCGGGGGGCGGCATCGCCAGCGACATCACCATCAATAGCCAGATCGTGGACGGCACTGCCGCCGGCAGCCTGTCATTCACCACCAACAATGGCGTCATCAGGCTCAATGGCCAAAACACTTACACTGGCGCCACCACCCTCAACCCGGGCGCGCTTGGAACGATTGTGGTCAGCAGCAGCCAGGCCTTCGGTTTGGGCACGGCCATGTCGCTAACCTCAGGCACCTTGATGGGGGATGGCTCCGGCGCCAAGACCTTCAATCATAACGTGACGCATGGAGGCACCTTCATTATTGCGGGTGACGACAGCTTCACTTTCAACGGCACCTGGTTGAACAGTGGCGGCAGCCGAACACTGACTGTCAACACAGCGGGCGGATTGGAGCTGGCGGGCGAGGTCAGGCTTTCCGAGCACACCACCACCGCGCGCACCCTTACGCTTAACGGTTCGGGGGACGTGCTCGTCTCCGGTGTGATCTCCAACGGCGGTGGCTCCGGCGCCAGCAGTCTCATCTATTCCGGCACCGGCACCCTGACCCTGGCCAGCTCCAACACCCACACCGGTGCCACCAGCATCAACAATGGGGTGCTGCGCATCAACGCCGGGCAAGTCCTCAACGGCGCCTTGAACTTCGGCAGCGCCAATACCATCACCACGGCGGGTAAGATTGAGGTGAACGAAGACGCCGCCTTTGGTTCAATGACCGTCCAGAGCAACTCCAGCGCCAACACCAACTTGCTGACCATCGCAGCCGGCAAGACCCTCCAGATCAATGGCAATGCGCTCATTGGTACAAGTGCCGGGGCACTCAGCACCACGCTCTTCAACGCCAGTGGCGATGGGACCTTCAACGTCACCAATCCGGCCGCTGCCGCGCAGTTTCGTGTGGGCGGCTCTTCAGGCAGCGGTAACGTGACGGAGGCAGATTTCAGCGGTCTTGCCGCCATGATCATCGCCCTCAACACTACAGATGGTGTGATCCGGGTGAATTCGACAACAACCACAAATGTCTCCGGTACCTATTCGCTGCTGAAACTGGCTGCGGACACCACTTTCACCGCCAACATCCTTGCTGTCGGCGACGGTGGCCAGTACAACGGCACCGCTGGTCAGATCAACCGGCTCGAGTTGGGCACCGGCTCCAGCATCTTCTATGTCAACACGGTCAACATCGGCACCGGCAGCCGTGACCTCGGATCCATCACTTTCCAGCATGCCAGCGACGGCACCCTGGTGCTGCGCGCCGCGGACGGCGTTGGTCCTGCCACCTTTAACATGGGCACCGGCACTTCCACCACGGCCGCCGCCTTGCCAACTGGCAATGAAAATGTTTTTGATGTCACCGGTCATCATGCCGACCTACTTCTAGGCGCGGTCAGCATTGGCACCCAGAACACGCGCACTGGCGCCATGGCCAATCGCTTTGCCTTCGACACGGGCGTCCTGGTCATGGAAAGCCTGACCATGGGTTCCAAGACCGCAGCCGGGAACAGCACCAATGTCATGAACCTGGGTGGCGGCACCGTCACCATTGGCAGCGGCGCCGGCACGGCGGTCACACTTGCCTCCAACAGCGGCAGCGGGGTTGTCAGTGCTGACATCAACATCACTGGCGGCACAGTGAGCATCAATGGCAACGTCCTGCGCGGCACCCATACCGGGACTGGCAGCGCCAACGGCAGCCTTCTGCTCAACGGCGGTCTGCTCGACCTCAACGGTTTCAGCATCGGCGCCGCGGCCGCTCCGATCGCCTTCACTTGGCAGTCCGGTACCCTGCAAAACCTCGGCGAGCTCAACGGCGGCGGTGCCCTGGTCAAGACCGGCACCGGCGTCGCCGAGCTGAACACCGCCAACACCCACACCGGCGCCACGCAGGTGCAGGGCGGTGTGCTGCGCGTCAGCCACCACGACGCTCTGGGTTCGACCAGCGGCGGCACCACCGTCGCCAGCGGCGCCACCCTGGCCCTCAGCCATGTCGCCATCGGCGCGGAAGCGCTCTCCCTTGCCGGCTCCGGCGCGGCCGGACAAAACGGCGCCCTGGTCAACGAGGCTGGAGACAACAGCTACGGCGGCGCCGTCACCCTGACCGCCGCCAGCACCCTGGCCGTGGATGACGGCTCCCTCACCCTCGGCGGCGCGGTGAACGGCGCCGGGCACAACCTGACCGTGGTTGGCGATGGCGACCTGGTGTTGGGAGGCGCTCTGACTTTTGGCGCCGGTCAGTTCATACTTAACCACAACGGTTTCGTCGCCCTTGCCGGAGCGGGATCACAATTCGGCGGCGGCCTTTTCCTCAACAGCGGCATTCTCCGTCTCGACAGCGCCGGCGCGCTTGGCGTCAGTGGTTCCCTCACCTTCGGCGGCGGTGTGCTGCGCCACAGCGCCGGCAACACGGTGGATGTCTCAGCCCGCTTCTCCACGGCCGCCAGCCAGAGCTACCGTGTGGACACCAACGGCCAGGACGTCACCTACGCCAGCGCGCTGGCCAGCAGCGGCGGCAGCCTGATCAAATCCGGCGCGGGCATGCTGACGCTCTCCGGCGTCAATCAACTTGAAGCCGGCGTCACCGTGCAGGAGGGCACGCTCGCCATCGCCTCCGAGGAAAATCTCGGCGTCAATCCGGCGACCTTCAACGCCGCGCAACTGACGCTCAATGGCGGCACGCTGCGTACCACCGCCAGCTTCAGCATTGACGACGCCAATCGCGGCCTCACCCTCGGCGCGGCGGGCGGCACGATTGAGACTGACGCCGCCACCCATTTGGCCGTCGCCAACCCGATCACCGGCCCCGGCGCGCTTGCCAAGACCGGCGCGGGCCAGCTCACCCTGCAGGGCGCCCACAGCTACAGCGGCGCCACCCTGGTCAGCGAGGGCGCCCTCTTCCTCGACGGTGCCACGCTCGCCAGCAGCGCCATCAGCGTCGGCGCCGGCGCCAGCCTGGGCGGCATCGGTTCGCTTGCCGGTGATCTGAGCCTGGGCGGCACGCTGGCGGACCCCGCCCTCTTCCAAGTCGGATCGCAAAATTGGGGCGCGGGCGCCATCATCGGCACGGAAACCTTCCTCATCTCGGGCACGCTCAATCTGGACGACCATTCCATCGTCGATCTTTACCTCAGCCAGACCGGGTTCACCCGCCTCGACGTTGGCGACCTGCTCATCAGCGCAACCACCAAGTTCCGCATCAATCTGATCGGTGACGCCGGTTACTTCCCTGCCGCTGGATCCGCCTTTGATTTGCTCGACTGGATCAGCCTGACTCTGGATCCGGACTGGTTGATCAGCAATTTGATCCTCCCGGATGCGCCGGTCGGCGCCTCCCATGGCTGGGACACCAGCGTGTTCACCAGCAACGGCATCCTGGCCCTCACCGGCACGGCGACCGGCCCCAGCATCGTCACGCAACCGCAAAGCCAGACCATCCTGGCGGGCGATCCCGTCACCTTCAGTGTCGCCATTGGCGGCTCGGAAATCCTCGGCATCGAGTGGCAAAAAGGCACCGAACCGATTCCCGGAGCCAATGGATTTAGCCATAGCATCCCCGCTGTCAGCGCCGCGGATCATCAGACGGTGTACCGGGTGCTGCTGACCAATGCCGAAGGCATGACCACCAGCAATTATGCCACGCTCGATGTGGTCACCACCCCGCGCATCACCACCCCGCTTGCCGGTGCCACGGTGTATCCGACGGTCACGGTGCAGTTGCAGGTCGATGCCTTCGGTCCCGGCACCCTTTCCTATGTCTGGAAGAAGGACGGCAATCCGGTGTCCGGCGCGCCGGACGCCCCCGTTCTTGAAATCACCAACATTCAGGCTGGAGATGCCGGCGACTACACGGTCGAGATCACCAACAGCTATGGCACCACCCTCAGTGAGGTCGCCGTGGTCGCGGTGCTTGATCCCATCGTCTATGACAGCCAGCCGCAAAGCCAGAGCGCCTTTGGCGGCACCGCGGTCAATCTGTCCGCGGTCGTGTCCGGGGACGGCCCCTTCACCTACCAATGGCAAATCCTCAATGGCATGTCCTGGGAGGATATCACCGGCGAGACCAGCGCGAATGCGACCCTGACACTGCCGGTGGCGGCGGCTGGAACCACCGTTTCTTATCGGGTGATGACCAGCAACGCCTATGCCGCGCTGGCCAGCGACGCGGCGGAGATCGAGGTCACCTTCCCGATTGTCTATGACAGCCAGCCGCAGAGCCAGAGCGCCTTTGGCGGCACCGCGGTCAACCTGTCCGTCAACGTGTCGGGGAACGGCCCGTTCACTTATCAATGGCAGCAGCTCGACGGCGCGGTTTGGGAGGACATCGTGGATGAAACCAATGCCAGCGTGAGCGTGCCGCTGCCGGTGGCGGCCGCCGGCTCCACGCTCTCTTATCGCGTGGTGACGAGCAATGCCCACACCTCCGTTGCCAGCGACGCGGCGGAGATCGGGGTCACCTTCCCGATTGTCTATGACAGCCAGCCGCAGAGCCAGACCGTGGCTGAAGGCAATCCCGTCACGCTGTCGGTCGCCGTCTCCGGCGATGCGCCCTTCACTTATCAATGGCAGCAGTTTGACGGCGGCGTCTGGCAGGATCTCTCCGGCGAGACCGCGTCCAGCTTGAGCCTCGTCGTGCCTTCCGCGTCGGTGGGAACCACCTTCCAATACCGCGTGATGACCAGCACCACCTACACCGCGCTCGCCAGCGCGCCAGCCGTGCTGACCGTGGCTGACGCCACCATCGCCATCACCGCCCAGCCGCAAGCCGCCATCGTGCAGGTGGGCGGCGTGCTGGAGCTGTCTGTCGGCGCCAGCGGCGGTCTGCCGATGAATTATCAATGGCTGCTCAACGGCAAGCCTGTCGTCGGCGGCAACCACCAAACACTCGTGGTCGAAAACGTCAGCCTCGCCTACGCCGGGCTGTACAGCGTGATCGTCAGCAACCAGTTGCCGAGCGGCGCTTTCTCGGTGACCTCCGCCGCGGTTCCGGTCGCCGTGGTTGACGCCACGGAAAAAGCTTTTGTGGTCAAGCAAGGCGCCACTGTCACCGCCAAAGTCGCGGCCCGCAGCGCCAAAAACTTCCCGCTTGTCTATCAGTGGCACGTCGAGGAGATCGAACCCGCCGCCGCCGCCGCCGCCATTGACGGCGCGGTCACGGCCACCTATAAAGCGGCCAATCAGCAGCCCACTCAGCGTCGTTATTACGCCACCGTGGATTTCGCTGCCCCGCAAACCGGGGTGGTGCCGGTCGCAGGCGGCCACACCCTGGTGACCGTCTCCGGAAGCGCGCCGGAGTTCACCAGCGGCAACGCCTTTGCCATGGATGACGCCATCATGGGCTTCCAGTACGACTTCCAAGTGCCGCTCTCCAGCGACGCTGACAAGACCCCCGCCAGTGTGAAAGCCAGCGGGCTGCCCAAGGGCCTCGTCATCGACAAGTCGGGCCGTGTCACCGGCACTCCGACGGTGACCGGCGCCTTCACGGTGACGGTGACCGCGTCCAACGCCGGCGGCAGCGCCGTGGCGGTTGGCAGCCTGACCGTCAACGCGTTGAATCCGGCGTTAGTGGGCACTTTCTACGGCATTGTGCAACGTGACCCGGCCCTGAATGGCAATCTCGGCGGCCTCTTCTCCTTGACCGTGGGCGCCAAAGGCGGCTACAGCGGCAAGCTCACCCTGGGTGCCAAGGCCTGGTCCTTCAAAGGCAGCTTCGTCAACCCCGGCGCCAACACCGCAGACATCGACGTGCTCGTGAGTCGCGGCACCACGGGCGTGCCGGTGCGCCTCACCGCCACCCTTGACGCCGACGCCGAGTTGTTGAGCGGCAAGCTTGAGGACGGTGTGACTCGTGCCGAGGACGTTGCCGTGGAGGGCTGGAAGAGAGTGTGGCGCAAAGGCGTGCGCCAGCCGGCAAACTTTGCCGGTTACTACACCGTTGGCCTGGACTTGCCCGCAGCCTTGCAAGGTTATGTGGCCAACCCAGCCATTCCGCAGGGCACCGGATACGGCAGCTTCACAGTGAACGCCGTCAGCGGCGCGTTGACAGTGGCCGGCCGGCTCGCCGACGGCACCGCCTTCACCTCGGCCACCACAGTCGGTCCGAACGGCGAGGTGGCGCTGTTCAGGACGCTGTATGCGAAGAACGCCCAGGGATCCATCGCTGGCAAACTGGTGATCGACGATCAAGATGACAATGTCCCGGCTTCCAACACCGTGAGCAGCGTGCTGGAGGGCGACGTGAGCTGGTTCCGTCCCGCGACCCCGGGCACCAAGGGCCAGAACCTGTATCGCGCCGGATTTGGTCCGATTCCGCTGAATGTGGTTGGTGCCGCCTATGTCGCTCCAGCCACCGGCGTGCGGGTGATGGGCCTCGCCGACAATGGCGCCAATGCAAATGCGGCCGTCACGCTGGCGGAAGGCTTGATCGAAGGCCAGTTGCCAGCGCAGTTGGATGAGACCGTGAACTTCATTGTCAGCACCGCCAACAAAGCCGCGGCGGTGGCTGACAACGCCCGCGGCATGACCCTGGTCATCAACGCCAAGACCGGTTTGATCAGCGGCAAACTCACCCTGCTGGCGCCGAACACGCTGACCGCCTCGCCAGCCGTGTGGAAACGCACGGTGAGCTACCTTGGCATGATCGTGCCGGATGGCGCGGGCGGCCAGCAGGGCCTCGGTTACTTCCTGCTGCCGCAGTTGCCGGCCACCGCCACGGAAAAGCTGAACACCACCGTCATCCTCAGCGGCCAGATCAGCCTCCAGCCGCTGCCTTAAATCAGCTGAGCGGCGGGCGGGAAGGTGTTCCCGCCCGCTTTCAGTGCCCTGGGGCGTGTTTCCCCGGCGGCGTCATCCATGCAGGATCCGCCTGGCGCCGGCAGGGCGTCTCCCGGCTCAGTTTCGGGCAAGGTCTTTTCAGGGCGCCGCGTTTCTGTCCTTGCCCGTTGTCCTCAAATCGTTCAACCTGCCGCCACCACCATGAAGCGTCGCACCCTCGTTCAATCCGCCGCCGCCACCTCCGCTTTTTTCCTGCTGCCCAGCGGGTTGCGCAAAGGCAAGGCCGCTCCCAGCAACAAGCTCAACATCGGCCTCGTCGGTGTCTGGGGCCGCGGCCTCGCCCACTACGACTCGCTCTCCGAGGAAAACGTCGTCGCTCTCTGTGACGTGAACGAGGAGCGTTTCCCCGACGCCTTGAAGCGTTTCCCCGGCGCCAAGACCTACACTGACTGGCGGCAAATGCTCGATCAGAAGGACCTTGACGCCGTCGTCATCTGCACCACCGACCACACCCACGCCTTCATCGCCAACTGGGCGCTCAACCGCGACCTCCACGTCTATTGCGAAAAGCCGCTGGCCATCACCGTCAACGAGGCCCGCGTGGTGCGCGCCAACTGGTTGAAGAAAAAAGACAAGCTCGCCACCCAGGTCGGCATGCAGCGTCACGCCCAGCCCAACTTCAACCGCGTGCGCGAGCTCATCCTCGATGGCGCCATTGGTGAATTGAAGGCCGCCTACGCCTGGGGCAACCGCCAGATCCGCCGCGACGGTTATCCCATCGGCGACGGCGCCCCGCCCGCCGGCTTCCATTACGACCTCTGGCTCGGCCCCGCGCCTTACCATCCCTACAGCCCCGAGTACTTCAGCGGCCGCGCCGGCGCCAACTGCCTGGAGTGGAACATGTACTGGGACTTTGGCGCCGGCCAGATTGGCGACATGGGCAGCCACACCATGGACCTGCTCTGGAATGCCGTCGATTGCACCCTGCCCGTCACCGCCGAGGCCAAAGGCGAAGCTTTCAATCCCGACGTCACTCCCGTCGAATGCGAGTCCCACTTCGAGCATCCCGCCAATGACTGGCGCGGCCCCATCACCGTGAGCTGGTATCAGGGCGGCCTCATGCCGCGCTCCCCCAAACCCTACATCGACCTCGAAAAAATCGGCCATGGCGCCATGTTCAAGGGCACCAAAGGCTTCCTCGTCTCCGACTTCGACTCCCGCCTGCTGCTGCCCTTCGGCAACGACTCCGATCTCACCTACTACAAACCGCGCACCGCCGACACGGTGCTGCCCGAGCTCGGCCATTTTCAGCGTCAGTGGCTCGACGCCTGCAAAAACCCCGCTCAAAAAACCGCCTGCGACTTCGAATACAGCGCCAACATGATCGAACAGATGCTGCTCGGCCTGGTCGCCTACCGGGTCGGCAAAAAGCTCGAATACGACGGTGCCAACGGTGTCGTCACCAACATCCCCGAGGCCAACCAGTACCTCACCAAGGAATACCGGGAAGGCTGGACCCTGGACGGCTAATTGCGGACTTCGAAATTCGAGCTTCGAATTTCGAATTTTTCAACCTGCCCTCCCGGATGCCCGCCGCCCCCCTCCCCGTCGTCTGCGCCCTTATCCTGAGCAAGGACCGGGTTCTGCTCGCACGGCGGCCGGAAGGCCGGCGCCTGGGCGGGCTGTGGGAGTTTCCCGGCGGCAAAATCGAGGCCGGCGAGACAGCGGAAGCGGCTTTGCATCGCGAGTTGCGGGAGGAGCTCGGTTGCGTGGTGGAAATCCGTGAGCGTCTGCCTGACACACGCCACGAGTACGACTGGGGCGCCATCTTGCTGATAGCCTTTGTCTGCGTGTTGCGGCCGGACTCGCCCGAACCGCGCGCGCTGGAGCACAGCGCGCTAGAGTGGGCGGCTTGGGAGGAGATCAAGGACGACGAGCTGGCGCCGGCGGATGTGCCAGTGGCGGTGCTCCTGCGTTCCAGCCGGCTCAAGGAGTCAGGAAGCTGTGGCATATGACCGCCTGACGCCGCCTGTTAAAACGGACTTGTTGGCTACGGTAAGGCTGGTCAGATCACCACGGCCGGGTATGATTACGCCACCCTGGGCCGCCTGACCGCTGACGACACGCACGCCCTTATGGCGTGGGCATCGTCCACAACGGCGCCAGCAGCCAGCCTTTCGGATAAGTTGCGTTTATTTTGAAAGGTTCGGCGTGAATCGGATCAGGCGGCGAGCTTCTCCAGTTTGACAGGATAAGTCTGGAAGGCGTTCCACTGGCAGACGATGAGATCGCCGTTGTCCAGCACGCAGACATCGTGACCGTGGTCGAAGACGCGTTCGGCCTGGGTGAGCGGTTGCAGTTGGCCGTCCTCGTAAACTGGCGCGCTGCCGCCGGGGGCGCTGATCACACGGTTCTCCGCGTCAAGCACGACCGTGAAACCGCTGGGGTTCTGCGGCAGCTTGTTGATCTCGGGGGTCTTTGACCAGCAGACTCCGGCGTAAAGCTCCCGTCCGGAGATGACCGGCCGGCAGACCAGGCAGCCGGGCACCGGGATCGTTTCGAGGAATTTGCCGTCGAGCGTGAAGCGGCGGAAGCACTGGTCGCTCCGCGAGGTGACAATGACGGTGGCTTGGTCCGCGCCCTGGCGGGTGTCAATGGCGACGCCGTGCGCGTTGTTGAGCCGCTGCTCCGCCGGCACCTCCTCGCCCTTGCCGCCGAAGCGCTGGAGGAACTGGCCGCGCGCGTCATAGCGCAGCACAAACTGGGAACCGTAACCGTCGGCGACGTAGAGGTCACCGTTCGGTGCGACCGCGGTCTCGGTGGGATTAAAAACCATGTCCGGCTCGTAGGCGCCGGCAGTCATGGGATGGCTGATGGAAAAAATCTCGCGCCCGTTGAGATCGATCTTGGTGACGCGGCCCGTCTGCCGGTAACCTCCGCTGCCGGATTTCCACAGGCCGCTGTCAGTGACGAGCAGGAACTCATCCCCGTTCTCGCTGGCCAGCGTCAATCCATGCCCGCCCGGCCACACACTACCCCAGGATGCGAGGATGGTGCCGGCGGGGTTGAAAACAAGCATTTGGTTGTCCCAGTGGTCGCCGATCATGAACAGGCGACCGTCTTTGACCTGCACCATCTCGTGGCAGTTGAGGATGGGGTGATGCCGGCCCTGCCCGGCGGGCACCCAGTCTTTGACGACCTTGTAGCGATGCGCTCCGTGACCGATGACGAGGTCTTTGCCGGGTTCAGGCGCGGCGCGCAGGGTTTGCGTCCAGGTGGCGGCGGCGGCCGTGGTCAGGCCGGAGAGAAAATGACGGCGTGTGGGCATAAGCGGGGCAGGGGAGCGGGTGGTTCGGCCTCAGACCAGCGTGCCGGTGGCTGCCACCGCGGGCGCGGGTTCCTCCTCGGGCAGGGGCAGGCCGTCGCCGGGCGGCGGGCCGGGGAAGTTGTCATCGACAAAGCGCCGCCAAGTGTCGCGAGTCTGGGTGGAGATGAGTTCCTGCACCGAGTCGCCGCAGTCGCCGCACAGCATCAGTCCATGCTGGAGAGCGCCCCCCTCGCACAAGCCCGTGATGACGAACTCGCGCATCGGCCCCTCGTCGCGGCAGGCGCCGCAGACCGCGCAGTGGGTGAGACCGTGGTCCATTTGCACCTGCTCGTTTTGAAAGCCGGCCAGCCGCTTTTTCGACTCGTCGGAGAACTCGTCCATCATCGCGCCGCGGCAATGGTCACAGAGCGCGTACTCCATCACGCACTCGCCCTTTTTATAGGCCTTGGAAATTTGGAATCCGCCCGGGAAATCCGCCAGGCTCTCCCCGCAGCGGGTGCAGTGCTGAAAGGGACGCTCCTCATAGTCTGAATGCAATTCAGGCGGGATGGGCGGCGGAGGCGGATCAGTACGGGCCATCGGAGACAGATGCAACAAAGCAGCTTTCGGCGGCGTTTCCCAGCAAAATGATGATGAAATCAGGCTGGGTCTTGGCGGTGGCAATCGGGGTCACCAACATGGTGGCGCAGGAAGGCGCGCCGGTGCAACCCGCGGTCGCGCACGAATGGCCGGATGCGCGCGGCGGCCCCGCCATGGAGGGGGTGTCGCCCGTGGCCTTGACACCACCGCTGGAACTGGCCTGGCAAGTGCCGCTGATGGATCAGGCCCGGCGTGGCGAGATGGTGGTGGCTTCGGCGGTGATCCGCGCTGGCAAGGTGTACGTCGGCTGCAAGGAGGGCGACTTTTTCTGCCTGGAACTGGCGACCGGCAAGGAAATCTGGAAAGCGAAAGCCCAGGGCGCCATTGACGGCGCGGCCGCCTTCGCCGGTGACAAGGTCATCGCCGGCGCGCAGGACGGCATCGTTTATGCCTGGAACGCGGACACCGGGGCGGAGGTGTGGAAGTTTGAGACGGAGGGTGAAATCCACGCCGCCGCCAACGTCTGGGCCGCGCCGGACGGCGGCAAGCAGCGTGTCTATATCGGCAGCTACGACTACTCGGTGTACTGTCTGGACGCGGAGACTGGAGAAAAACAGTGGGCGGCGGAGACGGGTTATTACGTCAACGGCGGCGCGGCCATCGGCGAGGGCATGGTGGTGTTCGGCGGTTGCGACTCGGTGCTGCATGTGCATGACGCGGTCAGCGGCGAGGAAAAGCGGCAGATCGAGGTCGGCAGCTACATCGGCAACAACGTCGCCATCGCGGATGGCGTCATCTACGTCTCGCATTACGGCAACCGCGTCGGCGCCTACAGCCTGGAGGACGGCATGAAGGTCTGGGAGTATGGCGAGCGCGAGTTCGAGTTCTACGCCGCGCCCGCCGTGTACAAAAACTGGGTGGTGGTGGGCGGACGCGACCGCCGCCTGCACGGCATCGACCGCGTCACCGGCAAGGGCAAGTGGGAGTTCCGCGCCCGCTCGCGCATCGACAGCTCGGCGGTGATTTGCGCCGGTGAAAACGTGATCGTCGGCGCCGACGACGGCTACCTGTATCTCGTGCGCCTTGCGGACGGCGAGGAGCTGTGGAGCTACGAAATCGGCGCGCCGGTAAAGGCCTCTCCAGCGGTGGCCAGCGGCTGGGTGGTGATCGGCGCGGACGACGGCGTGCTGTACGCCTTCAAGACCAAGTAGCCTTGATACTCCTTGTGACGGCCGCTTTCCTGACAGAAAAGCCCGCCCCAAAGGCGTTCTTTCTCGTGGAAATTCCCTCCTTTTAAGCGCATAAAACCCCTGTTCCCGGCGTCTTACCCATGAGGCGCGAGACGCCGCCCGTCCCATCATGTCCAGTTTAGCCGAACCCGCGCCGCCCAAGCCCAAGGATGAAAAAACCGAGGCCGGGAATTATTTTGTCTCGAACTACCCGCCGTTCTCCTTTTGGAAACCGGATCAGGTCACCGCGCTACGCGAGGTGCTGCAGCGTCCGGGACCGGCGGACGTGCCGCTGGGCGTGTACTTCCACATCCCCTTCTGCCGCAAACGCTGTCACTTCTGCTACTTCAAAGTCTATACCGACAAAAACGCCCGCGAAATCCGCGCTTACATCGACGCCGGCATGAGAGAAATGGCCGCCTTCGCCGTCAAACCTTATCTCCAGGGGCGGAAAGCGCGTTTCGTGTACTTCGGTGGCGGCACGCCCTCCTATCTTTCCGTGCCGCAACTGCGCGAGCTGACGCAGCGGATGAAGGACCTGATTCCCTGGGACGAGGCCGAGGAGGTTGCCTTTGAAGCCGAGCCGGGCACGCTGAGCGAGACCAAACTGGCGGGCATTCGCGAGGTCGGCGTCACCCGCCTCAGTCTCGGTGTCGAAAACTTCGACGACCACATCCTCGAGTCCAATGGCCGTGCCCATCGCTCCGGGGAGATCGAGCGCGCCTTCCGCTTCGCCCGCACCCTTGGCTTCGAGCACATCAACATCGACCTCATCGCCGGCATGATGAACGAGACCGAGGAGAACTGGAAACGCTGCATCGAGAAAGCCATCGCCCTGGAGCCGGATGCGGTGACGATCTACCAAATGGAGGTGCCCTACAACACCACCATTTATCAACGAATGAAGGCCGAGGGTAAAGAGACCGCGCCGGTGGCGGACTGGCCCACCAAACGCCGCTGGGTCAGCGAGGCCTTCGATGCCTTTCAGGCCGCCGGTTACACCGTCACCAGCGCCACCACCGTGGTGAAGGATCCCCAACGCATCAAGTTCGTCTATCGTGACCTGCTTTGGGAGGGCGCGGACCTGCTCTCCTGTGGCGTCGCCTCCTTCGGCCACCTCGGCGGCGTGCATTATCAAAACCAGGCCGAGGTCGGCCCCTACATGGAGGCGGTGGACGCGGGAGACATGCCGGTCTTCCGCGCCTACGCCACCAATGCCGAGGAGCGCTTCATCCGCGAGTTCGTGCTCAAGCTGAAGCTGGGGCAATTCCGCCCCTCCTACTACCAGGCTAAATTTGGCGAATCTGTGATGACCCGTTTTGCATCGCTGTTTGACCGGCTGGTTGCGGAGGGTTACATGGAACCACCGGAGGACGACCTGGTGCGCCTCACCCGCGAGGGCCTGCTCCAGTCCGACCGGATCTGCCACGAATTTTTCCTGCCCCAGCACCGTCAGTATGCCCGTTACACTTGAGTCCTCCCATTTGACTCCGCGCGATCGCGAGCAAGACCTCGCGCCGCTGGTCTTTTTCTATGGCATCGGCAGCGCCCGGCCGCAGGTGACTTTCATCGCGCCGGAGGATCTGCCGGACGAGGAGCGCCACCTGCTGGCCCATGACATGGACATGACCCCGCGCCTGCGCGATCATCACGGCTGCCCCATCGGCCTCGATGTGCATGCCCGCCAGCGCATCGGTCAGTATCTCGTGCGCGCCTCCGTGCTGATCCGTCAAAGCGACGCGCGCCCCGTCGAGTTTGGCGCCATCGGCATTCACCTTGACGAACTGCCCGTGATTGCCCGTGACGAAGTGCTTGAGGGCAGGATTCCCTTCGGAGCCATTCTGGAAAACCACGCCGTCACCCACACCAGTCATCCGCGCGGCTTCTTCCGCATCGAAGTGGATCAGCGCCTGGCGGAATTGCTTGGCGCCGCCGCCGGCCAGATCCTCTATGGCCGCTGCAACGAACTGCGCCTGCCGGATGGCAAAGTGCTCGCGGATGTGGTGGAGGTGCTGCCGCGAGGCGGAATCAAAGAGTAGCTTCTGGTTCCGGCCGGGTTTTTCTGGGTGGGGACCTTCGGCGCTTACGCCTCAGGCAGGGCGAGCATGGAGGTCAGCGCTCATTTGCCTCCGGGGTCTTCCCAGTTTCCCTCCAGCAGCGCCACCTCGCGCGCGGACCACTTGCCGTCGGAGTTTTTGGCCGCCTCGAATTTTTTGCGCTGGAAAAACTTCTTGTAGGACCAGGCGGCTTCCACGTCCCAAAGCTCCGCCGATCGCTGACTCATCAGACGCAGTTGCAGCACGTAAACCGCCACCCGGCGTTCCGGGTCGATGATCATGTGGTCCGGCTCCGCGTGGGTCAGCACGCTGGCGCTGATGACCCGCCGTCCGCCCTCTTGAAAACGTTCCAGAAAGGGCAGGCTGGCGGCGTGAAAGACTTCATTGCGCCCAAGCTCGCCCAACACCACGGACCAGCTTTTGGGCACGCCGGGCGCGGGGTCCGGCACGGTTTCCATCAAATGCCGCACCACGGCCTCGCCGGCCTCGTTTTCATACAGGGCCAGCGGCATGCCTTGCGAGTCCGAGGAATCGCAGCCCGGCAGATGCAGCAGCGCGGCAAGGAGAAAAAACCAGCGAAAGCATTTCATGGCGCGTCCTTCGCATGCAAGCGGCGGGTCTGCAAGCGACTGCCTCTGTTGTGCGACTTGGGGTGTGGAGGGGAGGCAAGCGCGGTGGACGGCCTCATCTTTTCTCTTTGGCAGCGGCATCGGAGATCTGTTTTTCCAGCCAGGCGGCCGCCTCGCCGCGTTCCACCATGCGCGCCAGTTGTTCGAGGCCGTTGTGACGCACGGCCGGGTTGAGGCGCTGGATTTCCAGATAGATGCGAACCACTTGCTGGCAGGCCAGGGTGAGGCAGGAACGGTTGTCCTTGCCATCAATGGCCGCCAGCGCACCGCTGATGACGTAGGCGCGCAGGAGTTGCGATCCGGAGTTGGGCACGCTTTTTTCCATTTCATCCGCCCAGATGGTCAGCGGGGCGGCGGGCACGAGGACGGGAACCATGGGCGAGTTGTCAAGGTAGCCGAGCACGATTTTGGCCGCCTCCTGGCCGGACTCGGTCAAGGGCTCGCGCACGAAGGCTTCCATGGCTGCGCGCATTTCGGGCCGCAGCGGCGGATCCTTGAGCACGCGCAAAATGGCATCGACGAAGAACTTCATGTCGTTGTCGCCCTTTTCCCCCTCTTCGGCGGGCCGCATATGGCGGATGAGAATGGCATGACCGGCATAGACAGTGCAGCCATACCAGAGTTTGAGCGGTACTTTTTCGTCCTTGCGCTCGCCCTGGCCGCGGCGGGTGGCGGCCAGTTTCTGGATCATGAGCGGCAGCGGGTCTTGCTTCCACAACTCGATGTTTCCTTCCAGCGGACCCTCGTCTTTAAGGTCGTCGTAGCGGCCCTGCTCGGCCATGCCGAAGAGATCGTCCACCGCCTGGCTGAGCGTCGCGTGGATCGTGGCTTCCACCGCTTCCCTGCCCTTGGGTGGGGGGTCCTGGTGGCGGATGAAGATGTCGCCGCGCGCGCGGGTCGTGGCGCTCTCGTAACGCACAATGTGGCTGCCCGGCTCGTCTTTGAAATCGAAGACGCCTTGCATGACGTAATGACTGAAGGTGACAGGAAAGCGCAGCGCGGTGGCCTGCGACTCCCACACCGGGCGGTCAGCGGGGGGCGGGTTCCATTGTCCCTGCACGCCCGTCTCATCCCCTTCGGGCGCGGCTTGCGCGGCCGCCAGCGCGGGGATCAGAAGCCAGGACAGCAATAAGAGGGTTCGCATGTCCTCATTGTGCGGGAAACCGGGCGGCGCGCAATGGCGGATGCGGCGCTCAGGCGTGACGATGTCGTTAAACCACCAATGGACACCAATAAAGGCTGAATCGAGAGGGATTGGCGGTCATCATCCAGGGATGATCTCCCGGTGCTCCGGCACACCCGGCATCACGCCTTCAAAATTCGTGTGCATTCGAGCTTTCTGATTGCCTGGCCATGGCTCAGGCGGTGAATCCGGCCAGCGAGGCCCACTTGCCGCTTTCCAGCACCACTTTCGGCACCAGTTCGCGCCAGCGCGGGTTGTTTTCCCGGATCATCTGGCGCACATCCGCTCCCGTGTCAAAGAGGCAGTCTTGCAGTCCTTCGGTGATCGGGCGCACCGATTTTGTCTCCAGGAAATAATTCAGCAGGTGGTGCATCGGCGGCTCCAGACGGGCGTCGCGCGCGGTGCGGATTTGGCCGGTGGCGAGGTCGCCGCTGGGATAGACGTAAAGTCTTACCTGGTTGCGGAAGAGCCGGCCAAAGGACTCGATCACCCCGCCCGCCAAGTCGGCATACCAGCAAGGATTGAAAAGCTCCTCAAACAACGGCAGCCCCAGCACGATGCCCACCGGCATTTGGGTGTGCCGCGCCAGATAGCCGCTGAGCCGGTGGAACTCGGAGTACTTGGAGAGCAGCACGTCCTTGCCCAGGGCTTGCAGCACCTCCGCGCGCGCCAGGAAGTCTTCATGACTGACGCCGTCCGTGTCCGCGTTCAGATTATTGAGCGTCATCTCCAGAATCTCGAGATGCCCATTCGCCTGTTCTCCGAAGTCGGCCAGGAAAGCCGCGCGTCCGCGCTCCAGCATGTCGAGATTGAGGCGGGTGATGGGGTCGAAGGTGCCGCGCTTGATGAGCACCGGGCGGCGGTAAAGCGCGTCGGAGGGCTGCACGATCTCGCCATCGGCGCGGAACAACGCGGCGTCGGTGAGGCCGTTTTCGATCAGCGCCAGCGCCGCCAAACGGTCGTCAAACTCGGATCGTGGAAAGGCCGGACCGCGGCACTTGGCCATGTCAATCTCCAACCGCCAGCGGTTGAGGCCCTGCATCAGGCCGCCCAGCACCGCGCGCAGCGATTGCCGCTCGTGAAAAGCCGCCCACACCAGATTGACCCCAAGAATGCCGACGGTGTCCGCCTGCTCGCGGTTGGTGTCGTCCAGCAGGCGCACATGCAGCAGGATGTCGGAGGTCGGTCCGCGCGGCTCGGTTTGAAAACGAATGCCGACCCAGCCGTGGCATTCCTGGTCGCGGTCGTTGTAGCCGCGCGCGCGCACGGTGTTTGCCAGCGTGAAGAAGGTGGTGCGGTCGCCGCGCTGCTCGTCGAGACGCTCCTGCAGGATGTGGAACTCGTGGGTGAGCATCGACTCCAGACGCTGGCGCGAGACGTAGCGCGGGGTCTTGCCGTAAATCTCGTCGCTGAACGTCATGTCGTAGGCGGACATGGTCTTGGCCACCGTGCCGGAGGCGCCGCCGGCGCGGAAGAACCACGCCGCCGCCTCCTGGCCCGCGCCGATCTCGGCAAAGGTGCCATAAACACCGCGCTCTAGGTTCAAGCGCAGCGCTTTTTCAAGGGTGGTTGGCGGGGTCGGGTCTGCCATCACGAATGCTCGATCATACAACCTTAAACCCGGAAGCGAGCTCCCGCAAACCGTGGTTGCCAGTTTGACGCCGGCGCGGCCTCTTTCATGGCAGGCTTGCGTCTCCGCCCGCTTCCGCTTCTTTGCTCGTCATTTTATAAGCTTATTCATGCCAGAGCCATTGCCGCCCGTTCTTGTCACTTCCTTTGAAGCCCTTGTCGAAACGCCCTTCGCCGGCGCGAGGAACGCCTTGTGCTGGCAACGAAGCCCGGAGGGGGATTTTGCGGAGGTGGCGGCGAGCTTGTCGCACCGCGGCGAGGGCATCACCACTCTGGAAGAGGAGGATTTGCTGGCGCTGGAGTTGAATGCAGCAGGACAGCTAGCGGTGGCGGCGATGCTGAAGGATGCGCGTCGCTTGCGGGCATTGGGGTTGCAACCGGAGTTGAATCTGATCAACGGTTGCTATCTGGATGCCACGCCGGCGCCAGTGCGCACCGATGTCTGCTCCTGGCATGTGGACCGCGCCACCGCTCCCATGGACACCTGGCTCTGCACCTATTTTGGCGCGACGACCGAGTTGCTGCGCAACGAGGAGGCGATGCGACGCGTGGACGTGCCGGAGACACGGGCCGAGTTGCTGCGCTCTTTCGGCGGGGTCGAGGGGCCGTCATTTGAGGCATTTTTGAGCGAGAACTGCTACGATTTGCACTTCGTTCCGTTGCCGGAGGCCAAGCCCGTCGTCTTCGGTGTGGGTGACTTGTGGCGTGTGGCGACGCTTTGTCCCGGCAGCGCCGTCGCTCCTTGCATTCACCGCGCCCCGGAATCGCCGCCGGGACAGCCGAGGTTGCTGCTGATCGCGTGAGGGCGCGGAAAAGGTAAAAACGGCAGCGGTGAATGGGCGTCGCCCTGGCTGAATCAGCCTGATTTTTTCGAGCCGCGTTCGTCTGGCCACATGGAACGGAACCTGGGATTGCGGCATTCGCCGCGCTCTCTCCTTGCGCGTTGCTCCCAGGCAGCTTCGCATTCAGCATCCCGGCGTGCTTTATCACGTCACCGCGTGGGGGGATTTGTTTGAGGGGCGGTGCAAGGCGAGCTGAAAGTGGAGGCGGGGCGGTTGGCGGCCGCTGCAATGAAAAGACTGGGCTGAAAGAAGGTGAATTGAAGAACCCGCCGGGCAGTGAGCCGAGGAAAGTGGCCATTGCGCACGCGGTGCATCAGCCGACGGCGGTGGCCAGGAAGTGGACGGCGGCGAGATTGGCGATGAAAAGCGCGATGAACGTGAGCCAGCAAATCAAACGGTTGAAGACCGGGAAACTGAAACTGTCGAAGGCGGCCCCTCAATGGCTGTCACAAATCGGCTCCGGACCCTTTCTTGCAAGACCCCCTTGTCAGGCAGCAGGACCTAAGGAATGGCGGTGCTTTGGGCATTCAAATCCAGTGGGTTGGCAGTGAGAGATCGGTGGGTAATTCCGCCTCGCGCGCACAGTTCATTTGCGCATCGCGCCGAGGCCAGCATACTCTGCGCACGCCGACCCGCGCCATGCTTGCCTTTCTCAAAATCCGTCATCTCGCCCTCGTCGAAGACGTGACCTGGGAGCCTGGGCCGGGGCTGCTCGGGGTCACGGGGGAGACGGGCGCGGGCAAGTCCATCATCGTCGGCGCGCTCAAGCTGATCCTGGGCGAGCGCGCTGATCGCTCTTTGATCCGCGCCGGGCAGGATGCCTGCACCGTCGAGGCGGGCTTTCAGTTGCGCGACACCGCGGTCATCGACGCGCTGCTGGCCGAGGCGGGGCTTGATCCCTGCCAGGAGGGCGAACTGCTCATCAAACGCAGCTTCACCGCCGCCGGTGCGAACAAACAGTTCGTCAATTGCTCGCCTGTCACGCTCGGGGTGTTGAAGGCCGTTGGCGAGCACCTCGTCGATTTGCACGGGCCGCACGATCATCAATCCCTCAACTCCCAGGAGCGCCAGCTTGAGATGTTGGACAAATACGCGGGCATCGAAAGCAAAACCGCCGCCCATGTCACCGCGTGGAAAGCCTGGCGCGAGGCCGCCGCCGAACTTGCCGATCTCGAGTCCTCCGAGCGCGCGTCCAGCCAGCAGACCGACATGCTGCGCTTCCAGATCAACGAGATCGCCGACGCCCAACTCAAGCCCGACGAGGAGGAGGACATTGAAAGCCGGCATCGCATCGCCGCCAACGCCGCCCGCCTGGGCGAGCTTTGCGGCCAGCTTCTCCATCGCCTGGGCGACGGCGAGGGCGGGTTGCAAGACGCGTTGCGCGAGGTCGCGCGCCTGGCCCATGATTTGGAGCGCATCGATCCCGGCACCGCCGAACTGTTCTCCGGTTTGCACTCCGCCCAAGTGGAATTGCAGGAGCTGGAGTCCGGCGTTCAGGATTACGCGGACGAGATCGAGACCGATCCCGCCGAGCTGGACCGGCTCGACCAGCGTCTGACGTTGATTCAAAGTTTGAAGCGCAAGTACGGCGCCACCATACCCGCCATCCTGGCGCACCACGAGGAAGCAGCGCGCCAGCTCGCACGCATCGAGAATCGCGGCGAGGAGTTGGAGCGTTTGCAGTCATTGGTCAAGGAGCGCCGCGCCGTCCTCGGCAAGACCGCCGCCTCTCTGACCAAGGAGCGCGCCAAGGCCGCGCCAAAGCTGGCCGCTGACATCGCCGCCCACCTCGCCGACCTCGGGTTCAAACGCTCGGTGTTCGAGGTCCGCTTGAACCCGCTGGCCGAACCCTCCCGTCTCGGCGCTGAGGAGGTGGATTTCCACTTCGCCCCCAACCCCGGCGAGCCACTGAAGCCGCTGCGTCTCATCGCCTCCAGCGGCGAGATGTCGCGCGTGCTGCTGGCGGTGAAAAGCGCGCTCGCCAAGCAGGACGCGGTGCCCTTGCTGGTCTTCGACGAGATCGACGCCAATGTCGGCGGCAACATCGCGGAGGCGGTGGGCCGCAAGATGTCCGAACTCGGCGCCACCCATCAGGTCATCGCCATCACCCACTTCCCGCAGGTGGCCTCGCTGGCGCGCGGGCACTATGTCGTCACCAAGGAGGTGGATAAAGACCGCACGCGCTCCATGATCCAGCCGGTCACGGGCGAGGCGCGTCTTGATGAGCTGGCGCGAATGCTGGGCGGCAGCGCCAAGTCGGCGCGCGCTCATGCGGAGAGCTTGCTGGCGGGGGCGTGAAGGGTGGTGCGGCCGACTTGATCGCAAGGTTTAGGCAAGCCAGCAACCCGCCCCACTCCCTATGCCGGCCCGCTGTCACCGAGGCCGTAGGCGGTAGCGATGACTTCGCCCGCGTCCTCCTCAAACCAGATGCGCAGGGGGCGGCAACAGATTTCGCAGTCGTAATCCACGTCGGCGGGCAGCTCGTCCGCGTAAGGCGCGGGCACGCTGAAAATCTGAAAGCAGGAGGGGCAGGTGACCTCGGCTTGATGCATGGGGTTGAACGCCGCGCGCTTAGCGGGCGCGCACGTCGTAGCAGTGTAATAACTCCTGATCGCGCAGGTAAAGCTTGCCGTGGGCGACGACGGGGTGCACCCAGATTTTGCCTTTGGGATTGCGCTGGGTGGTTTGCGGAGCGAGCACGAAGCGGCCTTTCTCGCTCCAGCCTTTGGGCGAGGCTTCGATCAAGGCGCAGGTGCCGGATTTTTCCTCGAGCAGGTAAAACATGCCGTCGGCGCAGTGGATGGCGCCTTTGTCGAGCGCGCGTTTTTCCGCCCAGACGACTTCGCCGGTCTTGAAGTCCATGCAGGTCCAGCCGCCGCGGTCGGAATGACCGTAGAGATGGTCGCCATACAGGATGACGCCGCCGTGATGGTTCACCATGTCGGTATTCTCGTAGAGTTTTTCGACTTTGTTGCCGGGACCGATTTTGACCGACTGACAGCCGACGCCGTAGCCAGCGGCGACGAAAACCTGGCCGTCTTTAAAAATGGGGGTGGGAATGACCGCGGTCTTGCCGGGGAATTCACTGCGCCAGAGCACGCTGCCGTTGCGCGGATCGACTCCGGCCAGCGTCTGCATGGTGAGCTGAATGAGCTGGCGTCCGCCGTTGTGATCGACGCCGATGATGGAGGAGTACTGCGCGTTGTCCGTCCAGTCCTTGCTCTGCCATTTTTTTCTGCCGGATTTTTTGTCGAAAGCGGCCAGGGTGCCTTTGTCACCGCCGGGAGTGACGACGACGAGATCGCCCTCGATGAGCGGGCTCTCGGTGTAACCCCAGTTTTGCAGCTTGCCGCCGAGGTCGTCGGTGAGGGAGACCTCCCAGACTTTTTTGCCGGCGGTGGTCAGGCAGATCAGGTTGCCGCGACCGGCGATGGCATAAACGTGGTCACCATCCACAGTTGGGGAGCAGCGCGGGCCATCGCCCCAGCCGTTGGTGTAGAGCGCGCCGGCCTCGGCGGACCATTTTTCCTTTCCGGTCTCGGTGTCCACGGCGATGACGTACTCGACGGCGTCGCGCGCGCCCATGGTGTAGAGCGTGCTGCCGACGATGGAGTAACCGGAGTAGCCGAGTCCGGCGTCGTCGAAGGTCCAGAGCTTGCTCGGACCACTGGCGGGCCAGCTTTTGAGCAGGCCGGTCTCGGTGGAGATGTCGTCACGATTCGGGCCGCGCCACTGCGGCCAGTCGCCGGCAAGCGCGGGGAGGGAGGTGCAAAGCAGGGCGAGGGGGAGGAGGGTGGAGTTCATGGGGAGTAATCAGTGTTCAGTGTTCAGTCTTGAGTGGTGAGTCGTGGTAATTTTCGAGCTTCGATTTTCGAATTTCGATTTTTTCATTTCAGTCTCGCGCCCGCCTTTTTGAGTTCATCGAGCAGCTTTTGGGACTCGGGACTGACGGGGTTGCCGGCGGTGAAAATTTGGCAGTAGGGCGCCCATTCGCGCGGGCCTTCGTTGTCTTTTTTCCACATGCGATGCAGCGGGGCGAAGTCGCTGATCTGGTTGTTTTCGAGGAAGAGGAACTGCAATTCGGTGAGCGGCTCCAGGGGGGTGATGTCGGTGACTTGGTTGCCTTTGAGGGAGAGCATGGAGAGCCATTTCATGCCGCCGATTCCGTCGATCTTGGAAACCTTGTTGCCCTCGAGGTAGAGCGTCCAGACCTTCGGCAGCTTGAACAAGGATGAGGCGTCGCTGATCTGGTTGTGGGCGAGGTAGAGGGAGGTGAGGGACTGGATGCCGCCGAGCGGGCTGACATCGGTCACTTGGTTGCCGGTGAGCTCGACGTATTGCAGCGCTTTGCAGTCGGCCAGCGGTTTGATGTCCTTGATCTGGTTCTTGGAGACATCGAGGAATTGCAAGCGCGCGAGGCCCTTGAGCGGGGCGAGACTGCTGATCTGGTTGTCCGGCAAAGTGAGGGAGGCGAGGGCGGTGCATTTCTCCAGGCCGGTCAGGTCTTTGATGCCGAGGCCGCGGCCTTCGACGGTGGAGAGATTGGCGACATCCTCGGCGGTGATCGGCTCGTTGTTGTCGCGCTTGGCGAAGACCTGCTTGCGCACGGCCTTTTCAAGGTTGGCATCCGGGAAGATCGTTTTCGGCGGCTCGGGCGCTTTTTTCTCCTCTGGTTTTTTCTCGGCGGTCGCGGGCTTGGCGTCCGGCTTCGCGGGTGGGGGCGTGTCTTTTTTCGGCTCCGGTTTGGGCGCGGGTTTTGCGTCCGGCTTAGGGGCGGGCGGGGCGTCCTTTTTGGCTTCGGTTTTGGCGGCAGGAGGAGTGTCCGGTTTCTTGGCCTCTGGTTTGGCTGCGGGCGGGGCGTCCTTTTTCTCGGCGGGTTTGGCTGCAGGCTTCGCAGCTGGCGCTTCTTTTTTGGCCTCGGGCTTGGGCGCTGGTTGAGCGTCCGATTTTTTGGCTGGCTGCTCCGCGGCGGGTTTGGCTTCGGGCTTGGTGTCCTGGGCGATGGCGAGAACGGGTCCAACCAGCAGCAGGAGGGAGAAGGAGAGTCGGGTCCGGGTCTTCATGGTCGGGGTGGGGGTGTGCTGTAGGTACGTCGGCCTGCGGTTGCCATTTCGCAGGATTTCGTGTCTTTTACGGGTGTCATGGTCAATGTCATCGTTATTTTGGAGATCGACCCCGCGCGCGTCGATGAATTTCTTGAGGTCATTCGCTTTAACGCCGCCGAGTCGGTGAAGGAGCCAGGCTGTTTGCGCTTCGAGGTCAATCGCCAGTTCGAGAAGGAAAATTGGTTCGCGCTGAGCGAGGCCTACACGGATGAGGAGGCGATGAAGGCGCACTACGAGACGCCTCACTTCGCACGCTGGAAGGAGGCGTCCGCCACCGGTTTTGTTTTAAACCGCTGGTCGGTGAAGGGACCGGTGCTCGACTGACGGACGGCGGGCAGGGCGCAGAGCGCAAGGCGCAGGGCGACTTACTTGGCCGCAAAGGCGGCGCGGATGAAGTCGCCGCGTGTCTTGGTGGCGGCGAATGCTTCATGCTGGATGCCCAGCTTCTCTGCCAGCGCCAGCCAGCGGGCGCGGCTGGTGTCGTCGAGCGGTTGGTCGAGTTCGGAGGCGTGGCCGGGGTTGGCTTTGAAGTATTGGCCATGCAGGTTTTCGCCGCGTTGACCGGGTTTTTCAGGCATGGGGTTGAGGCCGTGCAGACCGCCCGCGGTTCCCCACCATTGCACGGCCAAAAAGTCGGGATGCCCTGGCAACACGTCGCTCACATAAATCGTGGCGGAGCGATCCTTATGCAGGCGGGTTTGCAGGGTTTTGATGTCCACCGCCCGCACCACGCCATCGCCGGCGGCGGCGAGCGCGGCGGCGTGACCGGCGGCTTGGCCGAGCGCCATCCAGATCGGCTCCAGGCGCAGCGCGCAGAAACCGACGTGCGATGACGACACCGCCACCGGCACCAGCAGGTTGGCGCAATCCGCGCGCTTCGGCGTGAGCGCGCCGTAGGGGATTTGGTAAGGCGGCACGGGATTGTAAAACTCGCCGCTGTGGGTGCCGCCGATGAGCGGGCCTTCGTGATGCGTGCCGTGGCAGTTGTTGCCGTAGTCGCCCATGGCGATGGCGTCGGCGAAGAGCTTGGCGCGCGCGTCGCCGGGCGCATGCTCGCTGTCCGCCTGCACATAGACATGCGCGCCGATCATGCGCCGCGCCTCGCGCACATAAAGCTGAGGCGGCAGGTGGTTGGTCTCCATGAACTCATCCTTGCACCAGCCCCACTCGGTGGCGGGTTCGCGGAACTGCGCGGGCACGGCCTCGTCGTTTTGCAGGAAGTAAAGCAGACCGGCGTTGTGGCGCAGGTGCTCGTCAAAGATGCGCTGGCGGGCGGCGGCATCGCCCTCCGGCCAGTCGAGGTTGCGGCCGGGAAGGGAGAGGCGGACGAGACCGCGCGACACATCGTTGATGTCGTATTTGCGGTTTGGCAAAGCGGGCAGGTGCGCCTTGACGATGCAGCCGGAGGGATAACCGAAGACGGTCTTGATCTTGCCGGACTCCAGGATGGGCAGCACGTCGAGGAAATCCTCGCGCCGGTAGCCGGGTGGGGCGGCGATGGGCACGCGGTTGGCGGGATCGTCGGTGGCGCAGAAGCGGAAATTGTAGGCCTGGAGTTGGTGGTCCGCCTGCTCGGGCGCGAGCGACTCGCCATACTGCTCTCTGCCCTCGCGTCCGACATGATAGGGCACGCCCGCCATCGCCATCAAATCGCCTTCGTAACTGCCGTCGATGAACATCCGCGCGGTCACCTTTAAATCGCCCTCGGCCGTGACGACGGTCAGGCTTTGCAGCCGGTCGCCGTCTTTGGACACGGATTTCAGCACCGCCTCATGCCGCACCGTCACCCGCTCCTGTTCCTTCAGCATTTGCTCCAAAACGAGCAGGTTCACCTTCGGCTCGCCAAACACACCCTCATGCGAATCTTTAACCTGCGGCGAATCCGCGCCGTAGGTTTCGATGTAGTGCGCCTTCACCCGCTGGCTGAAATCGAGAAACGCGCCGGTCAGCGACTCGTAGGTGTGGTAGTCGGTGTGGGATAGCCCGCTGGCGAGCAAACCGCCGAGGCGCGGGGTGGGCTCCAGCAAAAGCACGCGGCTGCCTGACTTTGCCGCCGCCAGCGCCGCCGCGATGCCGCCCGGTGTGCCGCCATAGACGGCGACATCGGCAGACCATTCCGCCGCGCGGACGGCGGGGAGCAGCAGCAGGCAGGCGAGGAGGAAAAGACGCTTCATCCGGCACCGATGGCGAGCGCGGCGGCGGAGGCAAGCTCGCCGTTGCCGTCAAGGATCGACCACCGGAACATTTCCTGCCTGCTCTCGGTCGTGTTGTGACAGTGGTGAAAGAATTCGAAATCGGTTTCAGGCGCTTTTTTCCACGTCCTTCAGCAGCAAGTCCAGCGCGCCGCCCGACAGGCGGATTTCCCACAACGAACACACCAGGGAGGCGACCATGCTGACGAGACTGGCACCGAAAACGCCCTTCGCCGCCGCCTGCCAGCCCAGAAACACCAGCAGCATGCATACCGTGCAGAGCAGGATGCTTAGCACGCCGAAGGTCTGCATCTGCCGGATCAGGCGGATGCGGCGGCGCAGGTTGCGGATTTGGGCCAGGACGTCGTGCGTCTGCTCCGCGCGGTAGGTTTCATGCAACTTCCGCACCACCGAAGCCAGGGCCAGAAAACGGTTCGTGTAGGCCAGCAGCAGCAGTGAGATCGCCGGAAACAGCAGCGAGGGCGTGGTGAGGGAGATTTCCATGGCGGAGCACCCCTTTTTACCCCCGCCGACTCCGCCGCACAACGCCTATAGAGTCAGGAACGGGGGATTTCCAGGCGGTAAAACGGCGTCCAAAAAGGCTGGTGGAGGCGTAATTTACTTGAATTAGAATCATTCTTGTTCTAATTCTAAAGCCGAGTTTCTTTCGACCATGCGTAAAGCCCTCTCTTCCAACCCTGTCAAGCCGTCCGGCCTGGACTGCCGACTGGCTGTGCTCGGCACCGATGCGCGTCTTACCCCCCACCGGCGGGAGGTCTTCCAGGTACTGGCCGAATCCACCGACCACCCCACCGCCTACGACGTGTTCGACCGCGTCAAGGGCCGCTCCCCCGGCATCTCCCTGGCCACCGTCTATAATTGCCTGGAGCACCTCACCGGCCACGGCCTCATCAAGCTTGTCCAAGTCGAGCGCGCCCAGGCCCGCTACTGCGCCAACATCCAGGAACACGTCCACTTCCATTGCGAAGCCTGCGGCCTTGTCTCCGACGCCCACCCCATTCAGCCGATGGACCCGTCTCAGTTCTGGCAACTCCCCCAAGGCGCCAAAGTCACCCGCACCGACGTCGCCATCCACGGTCTCTGCCCCGCCTGCGCCCAAAAACACTCCCGTTAATCCTGCCCATCCTGCCTCAAAAAGCCCCCTCATGTCCCTCGTCATCGAAAATCTCCAAGCCCGCATCCCCGAGCGCCAGCTCCTCAACGGCCTCACCTTGACCATCAACCCCGGCGAGGTCCACGCCGTCATGGGCCCGAACGGCTCCGGCAAAAGCACGCTCTCCAAAGTCCTCGCCGGCCACCCCGGTTACGAAGTCACCGGCGGCAGCGTCACCCTCGACGGTCAGGACCTGCTCGAACTCGCCGTCGATGAGCGCGCCCGCGCCGGTCTTTTCCTGGCCTTTCAATACCCCCACGAAATCCCCGGCGTCAGCAACGCCAACTTCCTCCGCGCCGCCCTCAAAGCCCGCCTGCCCGAGGGTGAGGACATCGACGCCGTCGCCTTTTACAAGCAGCTTTACGCCCGCATGGACCAGCTCGAGATGAACCGCAGCTTCACCGGTCGCTCGGTGAACGAAGGCTTCTCTGGCGGCGAAAAAAAGCGCAACGAAATCCTTCAACTGATGATGCTGGAACCCAAATACGCCGTGCTCGACGAGACCGATTCCGGTCTCGACATCGACGCCCTCAAGGTCGTCTCACGCGGCGTCAACGCCATGCGCAGCCCCGACCGTGGTTTCCTGCTCATCACCCACTATCAGCGCCTGCTTGATTTCATCCAGCCCGATGTCGTCCACGTCCTCATGGACGGCCGCATCGCCCTCACCGGCGGCCGCGACCTCGCCCTGAAGTTGGAGGAAAAAGGCTACGACTGGGTCAAGGAGGAGGTCCTCGCCGCCGCCTGAATCTCCCAATCCTGTTAATCCTTCCAAATCCCGTCAATCCTGTCAAAGAAAGCCCCACCATGGTCATTGCCCCAGAAAACGACATCGCCGACATCAAAGTCGATACCATCGGCGACTTCACCTTCCCCGAGCGGAACAAATTTGACGCAGGCTTTGGCATCAGCGCCAAGACCGTGGATTACATTTCCGACGTCAAAAACGACCCCGACTGGATTCGCGAGTTCCGCCACAAAGCCCTCGAAGTCTTCAACTCCAAACCCATGCCCACGCACTGGGCCACCAAGGACCTGGACAACATCCACTTCGACGAATTCCGCTACTACCTCAGCGACGGCCAGAAGCCCAAGCGCTCCTGGGACGAGGTGCCCGAGGACGTGAAAAGAACCTTCGAGCGCCTCGGCATTCCCGAGCAGGAACGCAAATTCCTCGCCGGCGTCGAAGCCCAATACGACTCCGAAGCCGCCTACTCGAACGTCAAGGAGGTGCTCGAAAAGCAAGGCGTCATCTTCGTCAACAGCACCGAGGGCCTGCACAAATACCCCGAGATCTTCCGCCCCTGGTTTGGCAAAGTCATCCCCACTGCCGACAACAAATTCTCCGCCCTCAACAGCGCCGTGTTCTCCGGCGGCTCCTTCATCTACGTCCCCAAAGGCGTCAAAGTCACCCACCCCTTGCAGGCTTACTTCCGCATCAACTCCGAGCAGTTCGGCCAGTTTGAGCGCACCCTTATCATTGCCGATGAAGGCGCCGAGGTGATGTACATGGAGGGCTGCACCGCGCCCAAGTTCGAGACCTCCACCCTGCACAGCGCGGTCGTCGAACTCGTCGCCCTGAAAGGCGCCAAGATCCAATACGTCACCGTGCAGAACTGGAGCAGCAACGTCTTCAACCTCGTCACCAAGCGCGGCATCGCCCACGAGGACGCCGAAGTGCGCTGGATCGATTGCAACATCGGCTCCCGCCTCACCATGAAATACCCCGGCGTCATCATGAAAGGCAGACGCGCCCGGGGCGAGGTCATCTCCATCGCCCTCGCCAACAGCGGCCAGCACCAGGACACCGGCGCCAAGATGATCCACCTCGCCGACGAGACCACCTCCAACGTCATCTCCAAGTCCATCTCCATCGGCGAAGGACGCTCCACCTATCGCGGCCAGGTGCATATTCCGCGGCACCTCAAAGGCTGCAAAAACAACACCGAGTGCGACGCCCTGCTCATCAACAGCCGCTCCCGCACCGACACCTACCCCGCCATCTCCGTCAAAGGCAACAAACACGCCACCCAGCACGAAGCCAGTGTCAGCCAGGTCAGCGAGGATCAAATCTTCTACCTCATGCAGCGCGGCCTCACCGAAGCCGAAGCGATGAGCTTGAGCGTCAACGGCTTCATCAACGACCTCGTCAAAGAGTTCCCCATGGAATACAGCGTCGAGCTGAAACGCCTCATCGACCTTGAGATGGAAGGCAGTGTTGGTTGAGGCTGTTTTTCGGTCGTTTGACCCAGGCAACTCGGAACGCAGATTCATGCTCCTTCAAATCCTCAACAATCCAGAAAAAGATTGGGCTTCTGTAGCTTTCGATTCAGAGGCGCAGACACGAGTCCGCCAAAGGCTCAAAACGGCAAAAATTTGGAGCATCCTGAGCCTGTTTCTTTGGATTGCCATGATGGCAACTGGCGCTCACTTGGTAGCGTCGGAAATTTTAACCAATGAAACAGGAGAGAAAGCGCAAATGATCGGCGGATTGCGGGTCTCTATTCTTTTCTTTGGCCTGAGTCTCCTTGCTGCTGCAGAAACAATGAATCGATTCTCCTCCAGCAACACCGAATTGAGAGTGCTAGCTGCACTGGAAGGCCTGGGCGCTAACGTTAAATCCAACACTTCCAACTCGGGCAATTGAACTTGTATAACGCCCCAGCGCCTCAACGCCATGCTCAAACAATGGTTCATTCCTAACGATCAATTCTTTGCCACAGCCACGCGCTCGCCGCGGGGCCGGAAGCGTTTGGAAAAGGCGGTTCGTAAAGCTCGCATTCAATCCATATTTGGAGTGATTTTATTCATCTTCCATCTCTATTTTCAATCTTCAAGACTTGCGCTGAACACCTATCTGCAGATCAGGTTTCCAGAGTGGAAGTTTTCTGATTCCACCGAATTGATCCTTTTTTTCTTCGGTCTTTCGATTGCGCTCCTCACTGTTTGCGCGATCCGCTGGTACTCGCTAACCAATGAACTGAAAATGATCGCAGCATGGCCGTTTTCGCCCACTGGCCAAGCTGACGAGCTAGCTAACACCACAACCGCCGCCGGAGAGGAGGTCAAACCGTGACATCCCACCTCATCACCCCCTTTTCATTCACTCTTCCAGGGGTTGATGACCGCCAAAATGGCGGAAAAGTCCTTCACATTTCGCGTCACCATCGTCAGACCATGCATCTCGGCTGTCGCGGCAAGCAAGGTATCCAGAAATGGCGGCTTGCGTCCTGTCAGCTGCATTTCTCGCGTGTAAACGGGTCCCCAGAAGCTCATCAAGGCACGGTCCACCGGCAGGATTCTACCCCTTGCTTCCATCTTATCCGTGAAGCTTGTGAACCACGTAATCAAAACATCTTTCCGATTGGATGGGGCCATGTTGACAATACCCCTTTCCACCTCCCCAAGAGTCAGAATGGAAATGGCGCACTCAGCATCATGCTCCGTCAACCACCTCATCACTCGCGGATCTTTGATTCGTTTGGTCGGCTCGCTGACCACCATGGTATCGAGGAGAAATTTCACGAGAAATCAACGTCGCGTGGAGTTCCTGGCGTTTTGAAGACTCGCTTATGGAGTGTCTTGTCTGGACAAGCAAGAAGATGCTCCAGCATGCTCCACTCCTTCTCTTCCTTCACCGGAGACAGCCGCCTAAAGTCCTCCTGCGACAGCACCACCACCACCGGTTTGCCATGCCGCGTGATGGTCTGCGCGCCTTCTGTCAGGGCGCGATTTACCACCTCACTCAGGCAGTTTTTTGCCTCCTGGAGTTGCCATTCGGCATTTTTCTTCTTCAAGACTTTCATGCGATCAGCATAGCAGTGAATTCTAGCTAGTCTAGCCAGAAATGACTCTTTGACCAATTACCCTACCCATGCCCGAAACCCTCACCGCCCCCTCCTCACTCGCCACCACTGAGCCGGAATCCTTTACCGACCTTCCTGCCTGGTTCGCCGAGCGCGCCGCTGCTGCTTGGCAGACGTTTCAAGCGCTGCCGATCCCCGGTGCGAAAGATGAAAACTGGCGCTACTCCAACGCTAAGCGACTCGATCCCGCTGCCTTCCACCGCGCCGGGCCTGCTGGCGAGGCCGCCGAGGCGGAGGCGATGGCCGCTTCCACCGGCCTGACCGAAACCGCCGCCCGCTTCGTCTTTGTCAACGACCAACTCGTGCAAGCCGACACGCATTCCCTGCCGGAGGGCGTCATTTGCGAAACGCTGGCGGACGCGCTGGTGAAGCACCCCGAAGCCGTGCAGGAACACTTCATGCGGCGCGAGGCCGCGCTCGGCTCCGCCAAGTTCGCCGCGCTGCATCTGGCGCATGTGCAGGCCGGTGTGGTCATCATTGTGCCAAAGGGTGTGGTCGTTGAGCAGCCCATCGAGGTCTTCCATTGGATCGCCAGCGAAGGCGCGGCGATTTTTCCGCATACGCTGCTCGTCACCGAGCAACACGCTGCCGTCACCGTGATCGACCACTATCGCTCGTTGAACGGCTTCAGCGGATTCAGTTGCGCCGTCGCGGACTTCGTGGCTCAGCCCGGCAGCCGCATCACCTATGCCCACTGCCAGGAGCTGGGCGACAACGCCACCGCGCTCCATTTGTCCTCCACCTCCGCGCATCGCGACGCGCAAGTAAAATCCTTCCAGGTGCAGCTCGGCGGCGCCTTCTCCCGCAGCGAGAGCATCAGCGACCTGCTCGGCGAGAACAGCCGCAGCGACATGATTTCCATCTCCCTGCCTGTGGGTGGTCAAGTGGTGGACCAGCGCACTTTGCAGCACCACGCCGCGCCTCATGCAGCCAGCGACCTGCTCTACAAAAACGCGCTCTACGACACTGCGCGCACCATTTTCGCCGGCCTCATCACCGTCGATGAGGGCGCCCACTACACCGACGCCTACCAGACCTGTCGTAACCTGCTCAACAGCGAGGAAGCCGAGGCCAACTCCATGCCCGGTCTCGAAATCAACGCGGACCAGGTCAAATGCAGCCACGGCAGCACCAGCTCGCCCGTGAGCGACGAGGAGCTGTTTTATCTGAAGACCCGCGGCATTGACGACGCCGAGTCGCGCCGCCTCATCGTGGCGGGTTTCCTTGAGGAAACGCTGAGCCGTCTCGAATGCAAACCTCTCCGCCACGCCATTGAGCGGCGCGTCGAAGCCAAGCTTGAGCGAATCGCATCCTGAGTTTCCAAGAGGGATCAAGACGGCGCCTGCAGTTGGCGTTTGCGCAGGCGGATGCGGCGCTTCTTTCCGAGGATGTTTTGGCGCAGCATCTTCTGTCTCGCCGCAAATTTTGCTCGCGTGGCTGGAGGTTCTTTTGCCAAGGACAGCATTGCCGCCAGCATCGCCAAGTCGCGATCCTTCCCGATGAGACTGGCGAGCTTTCGCGCGCGGCGGAGACGCTTCCTTGAGCCGGGAAGCCAAGCCAGGGCGAGAGCTTGGTAATAGAAACGTTTGAGCCGCTTGCGCCAGGAATGCAAGGCTTCGAGAGCGGGATGAGCTTCGCAAGCGCGCCTGGCCTTTTCCATGCGACGGTGTGTCCGCGCATGCCGGTGGAGAACCGTGTGCCAGTCCAGGTCGTCCAGGCGCAGGGCATCCACTTCAGTCTTGAGCCGGCGCAATTCGGCGCGTGCTTGGTGCGGGTGCCAATACTCTGTCGCGGGCGGCGTGTCCGCATGCAGTTCATGACCAAACCACTTCGAGCATAAGTGTTCCATCACGTGAGACTCTCTTGAACTTGCCAGAGCATTCTTGATTTTTTGACAGTGCCGCCGCAATCCGGTGATTTGTTTACGGTGGCCCGACAAACACGCGGCCAAATCCAGCAACGCACGCATTTTTTTCATGCGCACTCGCAATGCATGAACCGCGACGGAGTTTGCCAGTTCGGCTCGATTTGCGTCGGCGACGGCAAGCGCGGCCAGTTGCCGCAACCGCCCCGCAAGCCAGGCACCGGCGGGCTGCTTTGCAGGAGGGCTGTCGTTCATCGGGCCGCCCCGCATTTCATTTTAGAAACCGATCAACTCCTTGGCGCCGGCGTTGCGCGCAGGTTCGCGGATGACGGTCTCAAGCCTGGCGCCATAGACTTCGCGCCAGGCTTTGGCGAACTCGCGCGTGGAAATTTCCAGAATGCCGATGTCACCGCGCCTGCCTGGCGCATAAGCAGCGACATGGCGGCGGTCGGCGGCAAGCCGGTATTGCACGCCCGCGACCTCGTAAGCCGCGCTCCAGCCGCCGCCCTCGGGCATGTTGGCTTTGAGCAGTTCGGTGACCTGGGCGGCAGCAAGATCAATTGAACGGTAGAGGACGTTCCAGGCGATGCTGTCGCGGTATTCAATGATGATGGAAATGCCGGCCTTGGAAAAGACACAGGCTTCAGGGTCGCTGTTTTCCAGACGGGCTTCGAGTTTTTGAATCACCGGTCCGTAGCGCTCGATGCATTGCGGGAGGGTTTCGCCGACTCGGGCGGAGGCGGCCCCGGTCATCAGCAGGGTGGAAGCGCTGATTAGGAGAAGAGGGCGGCGCATGACCAAAGAATGATGGACAGGCCCCGGTTTCGTCAAGGACAAGTATGGGTTGATTTTATGATGAGCGGCGGCTTGCAGCGGGGCGCGCGTGTGCCAAAGGGAAGATCGCTTGATTTTGAAATAGACCGCTATGCCCGCAGACTCACTTGTTCAATCACCCGTTGTCGTTCTTTTCAGTGGAGGAGACTCGCCGGGCATGAACGCGTTTTTGCGCGCGGTGGTGCGGCTGGGCTTGAACCGCCATGAAGTGCCGGTGCTGGGGGTGCGCTCGGGTTATCGGGGCTTGGTGCGGGCGGCGAAGCGCTGGGGCGGGCAGGCGCAGGCACTGACGGCGATGCGTCAGGAAATCGCGGAGCATCCGGGCTTGGCCGGGTTGCTGAGGCCAGAGCAGTTTCTCATTCAAATGGACCACGCCGCCGTCAGCGGCATCGTGGGCAAGGGCGGCACCCTGCTCGGGTCGGCGCGCTGCCTGGATTTTCACCAACCGGAGGTGCGCGCGGCGGTCATCCAGTTGCTGGAAGCCCTGGGTGCGCGCGCGCTGGTGGTGGTGGGCGGCGACGGCTCCCTCACTGGCGCGGCGCGGCTGGCTGAGGAAAGCGGGTTGCGGGTCATCGGGGTGCCGGCCACGATCGACAACGATTTGCAGTTCACGGAGATGGCGCTCGGGGTCGACACCGCCGTGCACACGCTGGTGTGGGCGGTGGATCGCTTCATCGACACGGCGCGCAGCCACCGGCGCGTCATGGTATTGGAAACGATGGGGCGGGAGAGCGGAGACCTGGCACGCATGGCGGCGCTGGCTTCGGGCGCGGAGATGGTCATCACGCCCGATGGCGGTCCGCTCACGGAGGGGCGCATGATCGAACTGGCGGCGCGCATCGAGGGCGCGATGACGCGCGGACGCGGCCACGCCATCGTGCTGGTGGCGGAGGGGGTGAAAACCGAGCCGCCGCAGACGCGGAACCGGGCCTATGTATTGATGGACGCCTTCCAGCGTTACTTCCAGCGCGAGGGCGCGCCCTTTCCGGACTTGGAGGTCAGGCCCTCCGTGCTCGGGCACTTGCAGCGCGGCGGTCATACCACGCCGGCGGACTGCATTCTAGCGGCGCGTTTTGCCGAGAGAGCCTGGCAGGAAATCATGGCGCCGGCCAGCCGCAACGGCATCACTGCCTTGCGTCACAACCGGGTGGAGATGGTGCCCTTTGGTGCCGCGCCCATGCCCGAGCGCGCCGCGTACACCGCCGAAATGGAGGAGCTGCACTTGGATTTGGCCGATTGGTAGTCTGGCCGCCTACGGCTTTGCGGCGAGCAACCGCGCCCAGGCCCAGCGAAACAGGTTGCGGCTGTCCGCGAAACGGCCCTCGTCCGAGGTGGAGCCGAGGGTGATGACGATCAGGCTTTTGCCGGCATGGGTGCCGCTCGCCACCAGGCAGCGGCCCGCGGAGGGCGTGGTGCCGGTCTTGATGCCGTCGTAACCGCCGACCTCCAGCAGCAGGTTGGTGTTCTTCCATTCGGCGTCGCGCTCGCTGCCGTCGGCTTGGCGGATTCTGGCGGTCTTCGTCGCGGTGGCGACCACCTCGCGGAACAAGGGATGCTTGCGCGCTTCGAGGGCCAGGGTGAGGAGGTCGCGCGCGGTGGTGGTGCGGTCCTCGCTGGTGCCGCCGTCGCCAAAGGCAATGCGGTAGCTGGTGCCGGTCATGCCGAGGCGTTGGGCGGTGCGGTTCATTTCCGCCACAAAGTTCATGCGGGTGGCGGAGGCGGAGGTTTTCGCGCCCTCCGGTGTCTCATCGCCGGGCGGCGGCAGACGCGGATGGAAGTGCTCGGCGAAGGCGTTGCCCATGTCGTTGCCGGAGGGCAGCATGAGCGCGTAGAGACCGTCGCGCACGCGAATCTGCTCGCCCTCGACGAGATCGGCGGTGGAGCCTTCGGTGTTGTCCGCCAGTTTGGAGATGCTGACCCATTCGTCGAGCACGGCGGGATCGGCCTTGGCCAGTTCCAGCACCACAAAAGCGCACATCATCTTGGTGGTGCTGGCTGCCTTGCGCGGTTCCTCCGGCAGATGCGACCAAAGCGCCGCGCCGCTGTCCGCATCCGCGATGAGCCAGGACTGGGCCGTCACAATCGGAGGCCCGTCCAAGTCCTCCCCGGCGGCGAGGGAAAGCAAGGAAAGCAGACTCATTATGACACTGGGGAAAAAGACGCGCTGCATGATTCAAAAGAGAGTGAGTGGAGTTGCCGAGACAAGGAACGAGACTCGGTGCGAAGGTTTGCAAGTGAATGCGCGATTAGGGCGGCGGCCAGCTTCCGCTTTACAGGGGCATGAATGCGGGCATGGATGAATTCATGGCCGACACTTCCCTGAACGAGCCCGCGATGACGCGGCAAGACAACCTGGACCTGTTTTTTCGCAATGGGCGCACGGTCATCCTGCCCATCGATCACGGGGTGGCGATCCCGGTGCCGGGGCTGTCCAATCCGCCGGCTTTGGTGCAAAGCGTGGCGCCCTTTGTCGATGGTTTCGTCTTGAATCTCGGCCTGGCGTTGCGCCTTGGCGAGATGCTGAACAACAAGGGCATCTGCCTGCGCACAGATGTGTACAACACGCGCGCGGAAGGCGAGGGCGCCGGCAGCATCTCGATGTATGGCATCGAAGAGGCGGAACTGGTCGGAGCCAACGCGGTGATGAACATGCTTTATCCCGGCGGCGCCAACGAGCGCGTCAATTTTCAGGAGTGCGCCGACCTGATTCGCATCAGTCTCGACTCGGATGTGCCGGTGATTCTGGAGGCGCTGCCAAAGGGCCTGGGCATGCCGGAGCAGTACACGGTGGAGAACGTTTCCTTCGCGGCGCGGCTGGCGGCGGAGCTCGGCGCCGACGTGGTGAAGGTGCCCTTTCCCACGAACGGCTCCATTGATGATTTTCGCCGCATTGTCGAGTCCACTTTCATTCCCGTGATCATCCTTGGCGGCGCGGCGCTCAATGACGACGCCGGATTGCTAAAGATGGTGGAGGACGCCATGACGGCGGGCGCGGCGGGCATCGCCATCGGCCGCAATGTCTGGCAGCATCCGAATCCGGCCGCCATCGCGCGCAGCTTGAACGCGGTGGTGCATCAGGATGCCTCCGCGCTGGAGGCGCTGGCGCTTTTGAAAGAACCGGTGCGCTGAATCGCACGCTGCTGGAGGCGGACAGAAAGGCGGCGCGCTAAGGAGCAGGGGCGGTCGCGCGTTGCTACATGACCCACCCGCCGCGCCATGAAGCTCCTCCCGTTTTGCCTTGCCATTTTTACATTTTACCAGTCAGTGAATGTGCGCGCCGAGGACTGGCCGCGGTTTCGCGGGCCGACGGCGGATGGCAAAACCTCGCCGCAGGCGCTGCCACTGACGTGGGGCGAGAAGGAGAACATCGTGTGGCAGGCGGACCTGCCCGGTCCGGGCTCCTCCAGTCCCATCATCAGCGGCGACAAAATCTTCCTCACCTGCTACTCGGGTTACGGTTTGGATCCCAAAGATCCGGGTGACGTTTCGGCGCTGAAGCGGCACGCGCTTTGCCTCGACCGGGCCAGCGGCAGCCTGCTGTGGCAGCGCGAGATCACCAGCGACATCCCTGAAAAAGCCTACACTGGACAGTACATCACCACCCACGGCTACGCGTCCGGCAGCGCGGTGACCGACGGCGTCGGGGTGTTTTTCTTTTTCGCACATGCCGGCGTGCATGCGTTCGCGCTGGATGGCCGTCCGGTTTGGCGGGCGGATGTTGGTGCCAAGGCGCATGAGTGGGGTTCGGGTTCATCGCCCATCCTGCATGGCGACAAGGTGATCGTGAACGCCGCGCTGGAGAGCGACACGCTGGTCGCGCTGGACCGGCGCAGCGGACGCGAGGAGTGGAGCGTGAAAGGCTTCCCCTCGTCCTGGAACACGCCGCTGGTGGTGCGGTTGCCGGACGGGCGGGAGGAATTGGTGGTCAATGCCAGCGGGCGGCTGCGCGCCTTCGATCCCACAAATGGAAAGGAACTCTGGCACTGCGAGGCCATTCGCGCGGCGGAGCTTTGCCCCTCGGTGGTGGCGGACGGCGATGTGCTGTTTGTGATCGGCAGTCCGCGCGGGCAGGCGATGGCGGTGCGCGCCGGTGGCAAGGGCGATGTGACCGCCACGCATGTGCTGTGGCGCGCGCAAAAAGGATCGAACGTGAGCTCACCCGTGGTGCATGAGGGGCATCTTTATTTTGTGAACGACGCGCGCGGCACCTTGCACTGCCTCAAGGCGGACAGCGGCGAGGAGGTGTTTGAGGAGCGGCTCTCACGCACGCGCGACCGCTGGTATGCCTCGCCTCTGCTCAACAATGGCCGGCTTTATCTGCTGAATCGCGCGGGCCTGATGCTGGTGGTCGCCGCCCAGCCGCGCTTCGAGGTGCTGGCCAGCAACGATCTTGCCAGCGACGGCGGTGTTTTCAATGCCAGTCCCGCGGTGGCGGATGGCAGGATTTACCTGCGCTCGGATCGCCGCGCCTACTGCATCGGCGTCAAGTAGGCGGGGCAAGCTTGGTGAAATGGACTTGAGCGGCGGCGCGTTTTGACCTTCATGACGCGCATGATGCCGACTCGTTCCTTTGTTTTTCTCACTTTGCTCTGCCTTTGCCTGCTGCCGGTCGCCGCGCCGGCCCAGGAGAAAGAGGCGTTCCAACTCGATCTCGCCGCCGCGCCTGACGGGCCATTACCAAAGGAGACCTTGTTTGTCGTCGAGGGCGTCTGGGAGGTGGCGGACAAGGACGGCACGCGCGCTGTCCAGGTCAATCCAGAGCCGATCACCGATGCCAACGCCCAATTCGGGCCGTCCGCCAAAGGCGACGCCAGCGTCACCGCGCGCGTTTTTGCCAGCCGCCGCGCGCGCAGCTACCCAAGGTTTGGCATCAGCGTGCACGGCATCAGCGGTTACCGTCTCATCGTCAATCCGCCGTTGAAACAGATCGAGCTGGTGAAATCAGACGAGGTGGTGGCCAAGGCCCCTTTTAACTGGACCAGCGACACCTGGGTCAATCTGCGGCTGGAGGCAAGCAGGCATGGCGAGGACGGTCCCTGGACCATCAGTGCTTCCGCTTGGGAGGGCGAGACCGCGCCCGCTGAGCCGTTGCTCAAGCACATGGACGAGTCCAGCATGAAAGGCACCGGCAAATGCGGCCTCTGGGCCACGCCGTACTCGGGTCTGCCGGTTCATTTCGCCGGGGTCAGCGGCACGGCGGCCACTGGCGAGTAGGGCTGTTTTCGGCGTTGATTCAGGCCCGCGCGCGAAGAATGTTGCGGACTAGTGACGACGGCCGCGCCCGCAAAAAATCATGACCTGCAAATCGCCATCGCGGTGTCGGTGGTGATTCATCTGCTGCTGTTGTCTCTCGCCGTCTGGGAGATGGGGCGCGGACTGGCCGCGCGTCTGGCGGTGGTTGAGCCTCCGGCTGAGGTGGTCGAGGAGGTCACCCTGCTTTACGCCGAGATGATCCTGCCTCCCGCGCCGCCTCCGCCCAGGGAGGAGCCGAAGACCTTCATCCGCACCTCCCAAAACACCACCGCCGATGTGAAGCCGGAAAAGGCGAATTTCATTTCCGACCGCAACACGGTGGCCGCATCCGAACTGCCACCCGATCCCGAAGGCGACGCGCCCATGCCCACCCAGGAGGGCATCGACAAACCCATGCTCGAACTCGCCGACCGCGACTACAAGGACGGCGAGATCAAAGAGGACGGCGCCACGCCGGTGCCGCCGATGCCAGTGCAGCCACCCGCCCCGACCGCCACCCTCGATCCCGTTCTAGCGCAGCCGTCAGCGCCCGCGGCTCCTCCCCAGCCGCCCCCGTCACCACCAGCACCTCCTCCGCCGCCGGTGATGGAGATGGCCAAGGCCGAACCGGTGACGCCTTTGGAGGCGATGATGCAGGAGCGTGACGACAGCGAGGCGGCGCGGCTCAGTCTCGACCGGCTGCCGCTGGAGGTGCGCACGGCGGAAGCACCCGATCCGCCGCCGATGCGCGAAGTCGAGGCTCCTGTCCCCGTGCAGGAGCCGCCACCCGCCTTGGAGATGCGCGCTCCGGTGGCGGACAGCGTACCGCGCGCGGTGCCGGTGCCCGATCCGGTGAGCAAAACCGCCGGCCCGGCAGACGCGGACTCCTTTTCCCCCTTCACCCGCACCAGCAAGGTGCGCGGCACCTTGTCCAACCGTGGCGAGGCGGCGGTGAATGCCGCCGAGACGCCCGTGGGCCGCTACATGCGCCAGGTCACCGGCGCGGTCGAAAAGAAATGGCACCGGCTGCGCCGCACCAACGCCGACGCGGTCACCTTCGGCAGTCTCAAGCTGCGCTTTTACGTGCTGCCGGATGGCCGCGTGCTGCCGCCCAGCCTCCTCAGCAATCCCAAGGACGCGGATGCCCGCATGGTCGATTTTACGTTGCGCGCCGTCATGGAAGCGGAGATACCTCCCATTCCTGAAGACCTGCTGCCTCTGCTGGAGGGGCGCCGATTGGAAGTCGAATATGATGTTCTCATTTATTGAAGTGTTGAGTGGACTGCCGCTGGCGGCGACCGCGGGCGGATTGATGGCGTTTCTGGCCACGGGCGCCTATGTCATGCTGCTGATCGTGCTGTGCTCGATCGCCACCGTGGCCGTGACCATCCTGGCCGCGTTGCGATTGCGCGCCGCCAAAGTCCTGCCGGAGGAGGTCAAAGCGCGTCTGGAGGAGGTGCCGAAGTTTGCAGAGAAAGGCGACATCCGCCCGCTGCAAAATTTTCTCGAAACGCAGGACTCGCCGTTGGCGCGCGCCGGTGCGGTGGCGGTGAGCGGGAACTACTCCACACGCGAGGAGTGCGCCCAGGCCTGCGCCACCAAGGCCAAGGAGGAACTGCACCGCCTTGAGCTAGGCATTCCCATCCTGGAAATGATGGTCACCGTGGCACCGCTGCTCGGCCTTATGGGCACCACCGCCGCCCTCGTCGGCATGTTCACCGCCTTCGGCGGCGACGGCGACAGCGGTCCCGACACCGCCGCGGTGGCGCATGAGATCGGCGTGGCGCTGCGCTGCACCATCGCCGGCCTGTTTGTGGCGGTGCCCTCGGTGCTCGCGCACACCTTTTTCAGCCGGCGCTTGGACGGCCTGGCCGTGGGCCTGGAGATCATTCTTGAGCGCACGGTGCATGACTTTTTCACGCACTTCGAGGTGCGCCGCATGTTGGAGAACGACAAATAAACGAACCCCATGGACCTGCGCCGCCCCCGCCGCCCTGTGCCCGCGATTCCCATCGTGTCGTTGATCGACATCCTGGTGATCCTGCTCATCTTTTTCATCGCCACCACCACCTTCCGGCGCAGCAAACTGCACCTCAAAATCGCGCTGCCCGAGTCGAATGCCGTGGGAGCCGCCAGCCCCGTGAGCGAGCAGCGAACCGCCATCACCGTCACCAAAGACAAGGAAATCCTGCTGGACGGTTCCCTGATCGAGGCGGAGCGGCTTGAGCAAGCGTTGAAGGACTTGAAGACCGCGCGCCCGCAGGCCCGGCTGGAACTGGAGGCGGACAGCGATGCCGCGCTCGGCGTACTGGTGAAAGTCTGGGACGCCCTGCGCGCTGCTGGTTATTCCCTCAGTGACGTGCCCGCCCGCATCCAGCGCGCGGGCGAGGCCGGATGAAGTTCCGTTGTCTGCCGTTGACGGTCGCGCTGCTGAACGCCTGCGCCAGCCCATTGCCAAGGCCTGTGGCTGCGCTGGCGCCCGCCGGTCCGCGCGTGGTGGCGGAGCAGACTGGCATCGCCTCGTTCTACAGCGGCGCACGCACCGCCAGTGGCGAGCGTCTCGATCCGCGCGCCTTCACCGCCGCGCACCGGCATTGGTCCTTCAACAGCCGTGTCCGTGTCACCAACCTGGCTAATGGCCGCTGGGTCATCGTGCGTGTCAACGACCGTGGTCCGTTCACTCATGGGCGCGTCATTGACCTCACCCCCGCCGCCGCGGAAGCCATCGGTCTGACCCGCAAACAAGGCCTCGTACGCGTGCGCATCGAACGGCTGGAGTAGCGGTCAAACTTTTCCCGGCTTCGGGTGACCCAAACGCTCCCACCTCAATGGTTCCGTGTCATGTGCGGGGAATGACAAACGCTGGGCAACTCGAGGCCATAGCTCCTTGCCATGGGGTGAAGGCGCAAGCCGCGAGCGCGGCAGATTGAGCACTTCGATGCGCTGGTTCTCGTGTTATTTTTTTGTGATGGAGGCTTTATAGGTTTGTTTGTCCGTGGAATACGTCACGGTTGCCTCGCTCAAATTGGGGTGGATCGAGATGGTGGCCTGGGTGTCAGTAAATGGCACGACGATTTTGCCCGTTTCAATGGTGGCGCTACGATGGGGGCGCAAGCCCTGGCGGTCAGGGCGGGATGAATTGATGATGTGATCGTCATAAGTATAGGCGATCTTGAAGGGCGAGTCGATCTCGGTGATTTTGACTTTGCCCAGCCAGCGCTTGAAGCCGGCCATGGTCATGGCGGGGGTATCCTCTTTTGTCTGAGCGGTTAGCGCCTCATTGAGCAAGTCATTGGCGGCCTGAGCGCCTGCGAGATCGCCGGCCTTGAGATAATCGTTCTTCGCTTTTCTCAATTCGTCGATGTATTTCAAAGTGAGGGGAGCGGTGGCTCTTTGAATTGCCGCTTCGTAGTTCATTTGCAACTGCTCCAGGCGCGGCGGCAGTTTGTCATCGGTTTGGGCGCCGGCGAAGACGGCGGAGGACAATAGCAGGGCGAGGTGGATTCTCATGGCGGTTCGGGTCGGTCTCCGCAGCTTGAAAAAGACAAGCCCGGAACACAAGACTTTTTGCGCCATCGCTTCACGCGAGCAGACCTTTGACGACCTCACCATGCACGTCGGTGAGGCGGAAGTCGCGGCCTTGGAAGCGGTAGGTGAGCTTGGTGTGGTCCATGCCGAAGAGGTGCAGGATGGTGGCGTGGAAGTCGTGCATGGAAACGGGGTCGCGGGCGACGTGCCAGGCGAAGTCGTCGGTCTCGCCGTAAGTGAGGCCGCCCTTGACGCCGGCGCCGGCCATCCACAGGGAGAAGGCGCCGGGGTGGTGGTCGCGGCCGGTGACGGCTTTGTTGCCGGGGCGGTTCTCGCCCAGCGCGGTGCGGCCAAACTCGCTGCCCCAGACGACGAGCGTGGTGTCGAGCAGGCCGCGCTGCTTGAGGTCCTTCAACAAGGCGGCGATGGGCTGGTCCACCATCTGGCAGTTGTGGGCGAGCTGGGGGTCGAGGTTGCTGTGGTGATCCCAGGAGGCGTGAATGATGTTCACGAAGCGCACGCCGCGCTCGATCATGCGCCGGGCTTGCAGGCAGTGGCGGGAGAAGATTTGAAAGTTGCCGATGCCGCCGAGGTTGCTCTTGATCGGCGGCTCGTCGCGGTTGACACCGTAGGCATCGAGTGTGGCTTGGGATTCGCCGCCGAGATCGACGAGTTCAGGCGCGGCGCTTTGCATGCGGAAGGCGAGCTCGTAGCTGTTGATGCGGCTGGCGATTTCGGGGTCGCCGATGTGCTGGTGCCGGAGGCGGTTGAGATCGTTGAGCGCGCCGAGGCTGGCGGCTTGCATGTCATGAGTGATGCCGTCGGGGTTGGCGAGGTTCAGCACCGGGCTGGCGCCGTTGCGGAACATGACGCCGCTGTAGGAAGAGGGCAGGAAGCCGCTGGACCAAGTGGAGCTGCCGCCGGGCAGGCCGCGTCCTTTGCTGACCATGACGACGTAGGAGGGCAGGTCCTGGGACGGGTTGCCGAGGCCGTAGGTGACCCAGGAGCCGAGGCTGGGGCGGCCCAGCAGCGGGGCGCCGCAGTTCAGCATGAGCTGGCCGGGCAGGTGATTGAACTGCGTGGTGTGCATGGAGCGGATCATGCAGATGTCATCCGCGCAGGTGGCGATGTGCGGCAGCAAATCGGAGAACTCCATACTGCTCTGGCCGTGCTTTTTGAACACGCGCTTGGTGCCCATGACGGTGGCGGTTTCCTTTTGCAGGAAGGCGAATTTTTGATCGCCGACGAGGCTGTCCGGCAGCGGCTGGCCGTCGTGCTGATTCAACAACGGCTTGGGATCGAAGAGGTCCATCTGCGAGGGGCCGCCCTCAAGGAAAATGAAGATGCAGCGCTCCGCGCGCGGCGCAAAGTGAGGCTTGCGGGTGGCGAGCGGGTTGGCAGGGGAGGCTCCCGCCGCCAGCAGTCCGTCCTGGCCAAGCAACGAGGCCAGCGCCAGCGTGCCCAGGCCACAAGAGCTGGTGGCCAGGAAATCACGGCGGGTCTGGGTGAGGCGTTCTTCAGGGGAAAGCATGGGTAGAATACGTGTCCTGGGCATTAGAACTCGCACATCTCGTGCGCGAGGAGGGCGATCTCTTTGAAATGCGCTTTTTTCTTGTTTCTGATGAAACGAGGCTGCTAAGCTGATCAGGCAATCAACAATAAATCGGGGCGGGTGTCGCCGGGGACGGGCACGCGCGCCGCATGACTGAACCTGTGTCCCTGCCTCCATCCGACCATGAAAACACTGAGTTGTCTGCTGCCTGTCTTCGCCCTGCTTGGGCTTGCCTCCCCTCCCGCGCGCGCCGCCTTGACCGACGGCATGAAGGAGGGGGCGGTGAAGCTGGATTCCATCTCGCAAATCGCCTTTGGCCCCGAAGGCATTCTTTTCATCGCCGATCCGCGCGCCGCGGCGGTCGTGGCGGTGGCCACCGGTGACACCACGCCGGGTGAGGCGGCGGCGGTCAAAGTGGAGGGGTTCGATGCCAAGATCGCCGCCCTGCTCGGCACCCGCGCGGAGCAGGTGCTCATTCACGATCTGGCCGTCAATCCCGTTTCCAAAAACGCCTATGTCGCGTTGAGCCGCGGCCGCGGGCCGGACGCCGCGCCTTTGCTGGCGCGGGTCACAGGCGGCGGACAGATCGAGGTGGTGAGCCTGGAGAAGGTGCTGTTTTCCCGCGCCGAACTGCCGGACGCGCCCAATGAGGACCCGGGTGCGCGTGAGAATCCGCGTCTCAACGCCATCACCGACCTCGCGTTCCTTGAGGACCGCGTGCTCATCGCCGGACTCTCCAACGAGGAGTTTTCCTCCACCTTTCGCGCCATTCCGTTCCCCTTCAAAAAAGTGCCGGACGGCACCAGCGTCGAGATTTATCATGGCGCGCATGGCCGCTTCGAGACGCGCTCGCCGGTGCGCACTTTTGTGCCGTTCCAAATCGGCGATGACCCGGTGCTGTTGGCGGCCTACACCTGCACGCCGCTGGTGCAGATTCCCATCAAGGACCTCAAGCCTGGCGCCAAGATCAAGGGCAAAACCATCGCTGAACTTGGCAACCGCAACCGCCCGCTCGACATGATCACTTATCAAAAGGACGGCAAGGATTTCGTGCTGATGGCCAACAGCAGCCGCGGGGTGATGAAAATCAGCACCGACAACATCGAGCAGGCGGAAAGCATCGTCAGCAAGGTCGATGGCGGTGGCACACGCGGCCAGCCCTATGAAACGCTGGACGATTGGAAAGGCGTGGATCAGCTCGACAAGCTCAGTGACGCGCTCGCCATCGTGCTGCACCGGCCCAAGGGCGACTCGCTCGACTTGGAAGCCCTGCCCCTGCCGTGAAGCGCGGTCACCGGCTTTTTTGGCGGCTCACCAGCAGCCTCTGGCTGGCCATGCCGCTGGCCGCCCAGCCGGAGTTGCGCTGGGTGGCAGGCGCGGAGAATGTTCCGGCGCGGGTGGTCGTCGAGGCCGGTGGTTTCACCCGCGAGCAGTTGGAGACACTGCGTGCCTCTGGGGAGGACGCCGCTTGGTGGAGTCGGCTGCTGCGGGTGCGCGTCCTGCCGGCGGAAGGAGGCGCGCCTGACGACGATCAGCCGGGGATGCTGGGGCAGGCAAGCTGGCGCGACGACACACTTTGCTTCACGCCGCGTTTTCCTTTGGAGGCAGGCATGGCCTATCAAGCCGAGCTGCGTCTCGATGCATTGCCGGCTGGCGATGCCAAAGTGGTCGCGCTGACGGCGCGCCATCAAGTGCCTGCATTGCCGAGCCAGCCGAGCACGCGAATGCTTGCGGTGCATCCTTCCGCGCCGGAGTTGCCGGCCAATTTGTTGAAGTTCTATCTGCATTTCAGCGCGCCGATGAGCCGGGGCTGTTCGCGTCAGCACGCGCGCCTGCTGGATGCCAGTGGCGGTGTGGTGGAACTGCCGTTTTTGGAGCTGGATGAGGAACTGTGGAGTCCGGACCAGACGCGTCTGACTTTGCTGCTCGATCCCGGCCGCATCAAACGCGGGCTGCTGCCGCTCGATGAGGCGGGTCCCGCGCTGCTGCAAGGCCAGGATTACACGATCGAGATCAACGCGGAATGGCCGGACGCGAAAGACCGGAAATTGGTGGCGGGTTTTCGTCATTCGTTCCGAGTCGGAGCTGCGGACACGCGTCCGCCTGATCCGGCGCGCTGGCAGGTCGAAGCACCCGCGTCCGGCACGCGCGCGGCCTTGGCGATTCGTTTTGACGAGCCGATGGACCACGCCCTCGCCCGGCGCCTGATGACGGTCGAAAGCGAGGCTGGCAGAAAAATCGCGGGCAAGATCGAATTGGCGGATCACGACCAGCGCTGGACGTTTCTGCCGGACGAACCTTGGCGCGCCGAGCCGCATCGCATGGTCATTGACACCCTGATCGAAGACCTCGCTGGCAATCAAATCGGACGTGTTTTCGACGTGGACACCTTTGAAAAAGTCCTGCTGCCGCAAAGCACGCACGCGGTGCTGGCGTTTGAACCTCGCTGACGCAACACCTCATGAAAATTGCCCATTGCCAGTTTGAACCGTGGTGCGGAGAGTTTGACCACAACCTGCGGCGCTTTGAGGAAGGGTTGCAACGCGCCGATGCCGAGGGGGTTCGCATCGTCAGTTTTCCGGAGTGCTTTTTCACCGGTTACCCCGACACCGAGGAGGTGGCGCGCCGGGATGCTTTTGCGGCGGACGCCGACCCGATGGCGCGCATCCTGGATGTGACCAGCCGTCATGACGCGCTCGCCATCGCCGGCTTCAACGAGACGCGCGGAGCGGACCTTTACAACACGGTGCTGGTGGCGCGGCGCGGGCATTTGTTGGGTCTCTACAGCAAATGCTCGGCATACAAAAAGTTTCACCGGCAGGGTCGGGAGTTCCCGGTCTGGGAGCACGAGGGTCTGGTCTTCGGTGTGCTTATTTGCTCCGACGGCGGTTACATCGAGCCTGCGCGCATACTTGCGCTCAAAGGCGCGCGCGTCATCTTTGCGCCGCATTTCAATCACATCCGCCAGGATCAACTGCTGAGGCACTTCATGAAGGTGCGCGCGGATCACACCGCGCGCGCCATCGAGAACCGGGTGTTCTTTGTGCGCGGCAACAACGTCGTGCTCGACCCGGCCAAGAGCGGCATCACGCAGACCACCGGAGTCGGCTACGGCGACAGCTACATCGTCGATCCAGATGGCGAGATCGTCGCGCGCAGCCGCCGGCACGCGGAGGATTTCATCTGCGCGGACATCGACCTGAATCTGCTCGCTCAGATCGGGAAGGAACGTGACAAATCGGCCTGGAGCTGGCGCGAGTTTGCGCCGCACGTCGAGGAAGCGCTACGGGCAAGACAGGGAGCCGATTGATCGACCCGCGTTAGGGTGCGCGTGTGATGGCGGCCTTCCAGAGCTCGCCGTCCTGGGTGAAAACGAAATCGTATTCGCGTCCCACCACCAGCGGCCGGCGCTCTCCGGTTTCCATGAGCAGCCCTTCGGTGGCCACGGCGATGTTTTCCGGGCCATCGGCTTGCAGACCGGCGAGCCCGGCAGGAATGGGTGCGGTCGGCACTAGCAGGGCGTATTGCGCCGGCTTTGCCGTGAGCGGGACCGGGTGCCAGAGACCGCTGGCGATTCGCGGCGCGTAGCCGTCAAAGCGGGCGCGCAGGGTGCCTGCTTGCTGGGAAGCGGGTGCCGCCGCCGCCGACTCCGTTGCGGGTTCCGCGGATTTCCCCGCTTCAGGCGCGGCTGCCGGCGTGGGCGTTTTTGCCGACGTGTCAGCATCGTCAGTCTTCTCCTTGGAGCAGCCCGCCATTGCGAGGGCTGCCGCCAACCATGTCCATTTCCAGTTCAAAGCCATTTTTGAGGGTATTCGATGTGTACTTTAACAGAGACCTTGCGGGAAACTCAATCACTCAAAAAAGGAAAATGATTCGGGGCGCGCTGTTCAAAACCGGGCTGAAGCCATCAATTGGAGGAGACCGGGCTGAAATTCAAGATCAAAGGTCCGGCGAGCGTTGATCCATGTGCCGTCATGAAAAACCCCTCTGTCTTCCGCCTGGCGCTGCTTTTTGCCGTCATTTTTAGGGTTGCGCCGTTGCCGGCGGCTGAGGCCTTTGACTTGGTCATCGCCAATGGCCGGGTGATGGACCCGGAGTCAGGGCTGGATGCGACTCGGCATGTGGGCATCCGCGACGGAATGGTCGAGTCCATCAGTGAGACGGCCTTGAGCGGCAGGGAAACCATCGACGCCACCGGGTTGGTGGTGGCGCCCGGGTTCATCGATTTGCATCAGCATGGCTTCGACGAGGACAGTGTCCGCCTGAAAGCGCTCGACGGGGTGACCAGCATCCTGGAGTTGGAGGTGGGCACCGCGCAAGTGGATGCCTGGTACCGGGAGCGCGCGGGCAAAAGCCGGTTGCATCACGGAGTGGCGGCCGGGCACATCCACGCGCGCATGAAGGTGATGGGGGATTTCCCCTCGTTTCTGCCCAAGTCGGACTCGCGTGCCGCCACGATCACGGCGGGACCGGAACAGATGGCAGCCATGCAGGAGGTGCTGTCGCGCGGACTTGATGAGGGAGCGGTGGCCATGGGTTTTGGTTTGTCCTACACGCCCGCCGCTAACGCGGAGGAGTTGCAGGCGATGTTCGAGGTGGCCGCCCGCCATGGCGTGTCCTGTCATGTGCATCTGCGCGGGCGGGGCGACACCGTGGTGGAGGGCGCGCTGGAAGTGCTGGCACCCGCCAAGGCCACCGGCGCGCCGTTGCACATCGTGCATTTGAATTCTACCTCCCTCAAAGCCGCGCCGCGCATGCTCGCGCTGGTCGAGTCGTGGCAGAACGAGGGGCTGGATGTCAGCGCCGAGGTGTATCCCTGGACCGCAGGCATGAGTGAGATTCAATCGGCGTTGTTTGCCGAGGGCTGGCAGGACCGCTTTGGCATCACTTGGAGCGACCTGCAATGGGGCGCCACCGGCGAGCGTCTCACCGAGGAAAGTTTTGCGCGCCACCGGCAAAGCGGCGGGCTGGTCATCATCCACACCAATACCGAGGCGATGGTGCGGCAAACGGTGGTTCATCCGGTGAGCATGATCGCCAGCGACGGTCTGCCCGGGCATCCGCGCAACGCGGGCACTTACGCGCGCATTCTCGGGCATTACGTGCGCGAACTGGGGACACTCGACCTGATGACCGCGCTGAAAAAGATCAGCCTGATGCCGGCTCAGCGCCTGGAGCGGCGCGTGCCCGAGATGCGTTTGCGCGGACGGGTGCGTGAAGGCGGCATCGCCGACCTCACCCTGTTTGATCCGGCCGCCGTCGCCGCTCGCGCCACTTATGAAGACCCGCTTCAGCCCTCGGCAGGCATCGCGTGGGTGTTGGTCGCCGGCACCGTGGTGGTGCGCGAGGGGCGGTTGGTGGAGGAAGCTCACCCGGGCCGCGCCCTGCGCGTACCGATGGCCGCGCCGTGAGCAAGTCACGGCGATGACTTGAGCCGCGCGATCAGCCAGTCGAGTTGGTGGGGCGCGTCGTCGAGGTTGTTGAGTTCCTCGCGCATGAAAATTTGCACGCTCATGCCGGCGGCCTGGCACAACTCGCCGAGGGCTTTGGAGGCGGCGGGGTTGTTCATCACGGCCTGTTCAACCAAAGCTCAAGATGAGTCCAGCCTTCAGGTCCGGCGATGCGGGCGGCGTCGCTGGGGTCGTCGGGATTGAGTCCGTGCGCTTGCTCCCAGGCGTCCGGCAGACCATCGCCGTCGTGGTCGGGTTCGGGATCGGTGCCGTGCAATGCTGGCCAGGCATCGTCGGCCAGCGCGCTGGGCTGGCGGCCGCTGCCGTCGCGAACTCCGGCGATGATGCGAGCGTCCACCTCGTCGCGTTTCGGCTTGGTGGCACCGACGGTGGCGAGCACGGCCTCGCAGGCTTCCTGCGCGGTCATGGAGAGCGCGGGCGGTTCGTGGGGAAGGGGGGTGTCGCGCGGGTTGAGCACGGCTCCAGGTTTCACCAGGATGAGGTCGAACTGGGTGGCGGCGTGGGGGTTTCCTTCGCTGAAGTTGTCCGCCATGAACAAGTCCACGGTGGCGCCCTCGTTGATGGTGAAGGCGAATTTTGTTTGCGAGGCGAGCGTGTCCAGACCTGGCTTGAAGTAGTTGCCCACGAAGTTCATCGCGCTGCGCTCCGGCTCGGTAGGCTTACCCGTGCCAGTGTAGCCGGGGCCGGAGTACCAGTTGAAGATGACGTTGCGCCGGAAATCCACGCGGGGTCCGGTGGTGCCTTCGCGACCCGCCTCGGCCTGGTAGCCGCTGACTCGGGGATTGCGCGAGCGGTTGCTGGCGAAGAGGTTGTTCAAAAAGGAAATCGAGCCCTCGTAGGAACCGATGATGGAGCCGAGAGCGTGACGGGTGAGCGCCTCGGCAATGAGGCAGTTTTGCACGGTGACACGATCCGAATCACGGGTGACGGAGAGGCATTCGTCCGTGCTCCAGGTTGCGGAGCAGCGGTCAAGGATGACATCGCGCACACTTGTCATGCTGATGGCGTCCATTTCACCGGGCTGCGAGGTCTTGTCGCCGGGACGGCAGCGCAGGTGGCGGATGATGATGTCGTGGGTGTTGCTGATGAGCAGACTCTGGCCTTTCAGACAGATTCCATCGCCGGGCGCGGTCTGGCCGGCGATGGTGAGGAAGGGCTGCTTGATGGAGATCGGAGATTTCAGATCAATGGTGCCGGAGACACGGAAAACGACGGTGCGCGGTCCTTTCGCCTCCGCCGCCGCGCGCAGGCTGCCGGGGCCGTCGTCCTCCAGGTTCGTGACCGCGATCACTTGTCCGCCTCGCCCGCCCCGCGCCCATTTCCCCGCGCCCTCCGCGCCTGGGAAGGCAAGCGTTGGTGACGGAGGGTCAGCCGCGCCAAGGTTGGCGATGAGCGGTAAGAGCACTGCCGAAAATGGAGAGAAAGAGAAAGTGTTCATGGATCATACGATAGCACCAGGGCTTCGTTTTGAGTCCACTCCAGCTTGAACTCGGCGCCGTCACCCAGCGAGTGCTCGCGTCGCTCGTCGCGGATGTTTTTGGCGGGTTTGGCAAAGCGCAGGGTCACAGGCAGGGTGGAGGTCTTTAATCCCACGGAGTTGCCGCCGCCGAGTGAGGTGCCGCGGATTTCAGGATTGAGACAGACAAAAAGCAACTCGCGCCCGGAGGGCATTCGCCAGCGGCAGATTTCATGCCCATGCGCGTCACCGTTCGCCGCGTCCAGCGTCACCGTCGGGCTGACGCCGGAAGCCAGCACATGACGCATGAAAATCTCCCGCCGCCGGGACGGCTCCGCGCCTTCCACCCGCCAGGCATTGTACCATTGCGGGGAGAGATTCATCAGCACCGCGCGGCCTTTGCCTGCCGCGCGTGTTTGCTCCGCAGGCATGGAGCGCGCGGCGAGGTGAAAGCCGCTTTCGTGGCGCAGGCAGGTGTTGTTTCGGGTCAAAAACTCCGCGTAACTTTTCCAGGAGTAATTGGCGTCCTGGTCCACCTCCACCCAGAGTTTTTCGCCAAAGACATCACCGGCGCGCAGGGCGGGATCGTGCGCCACGCCGAACAAATCATCCAGCGCGCCACCCTGTTTCCTGCCGCGGCCGTGCTGGTCCCAGAGACCGGGCAGATAATCGGCGATGACCGTGCCGCCGCGTTCGCAAAAGGCGCGGATGGCGCGCGCTTCGGCATCGGAGAGGCAGAGGCAGGCAGGTAAAATGAGCACGCGATAGGTGTCGGGCACACCGTTTTGGATGACCTCCGCGTAGCTGAGGAAGTTGTATTGCAGGCCGGAGTCCCGCAGCATGTTTTCCCAGGCGCGGCGGACATGCGCGCCGGAGGCCAGGCGCTCGTCGTTGTTGCGGTTTACCCAGGTTTTGCCGTGCGCTTCGGCATCGAGAATCCAGCCGAGCTGGATGCTGGCATGGCTGTAGTAAAGGGCCACGCCATCGTGCTGCCACTCCGCGCCGGTCATCAGCGGGCCGATCTTTTCCGCCGCCTCGCGATAAGCCGGCGCCACCTCCTGGTGCCAGGGTTTCGGGGTGTCGCCATCGAACCAGTTCTCCACCCAACCGATGAAGCCGCGGTTGCCATGCGCGAGGTAGTACCAAGTCTGCCAGACGCTGTCCGCCGCGCTTTTGTGAAAATGCGTGGTGACGGCGGGCAGCGCGTTGCGCGGGTTGAAGGAGCGGATCACGGCCTGGGAGGAGCCGAGGTTGTAGCTCTCGATGAACTGCACCTTGCGCATGAGCTTGGCGTAGTCATAACCGCCGAAGGCGTTGGGCGACTGGCCGCCAACGATGCCGCAGGGGGTGTCAGGGTCGAGTGAGTTGGCAAACATGACCAAGTCGCCGAGGAAATTGCACCAGTGCGAGTCATTGAAGCTCCACTGGTCCATGAGCGGGCTGGCATCGAACTCCGCCATCCTCCAGCGCGCCAGGTTGGGGCGCAGGCCCTCGTAAGTGTGCCATTGGTCGCGGCGCGGCGCGTGCTCTTTGCCGTAAACCTCCTCCAGCCAGCGCCGGTAGGCGGCGCTGTCATCGGTGACCTGCCACATGGTGGGATGCACGAAGTGCCCCCAGGAAACCTCGTCATCCAGCGCGTAGGCCGCGCGCAGCGGAGAGGATTTCACTTTGGCGATGCGCGGGCGCATGAACTCCTCCCGCAGCCGCGCGGCGGTGGCGTCATTGAGCGGCACCAGTCGCACGCCAGTGCCGTGCAGCGCATCAAGGTACGCTTTCTCCTTGCCGCCGCCAAAGAGATGCAGCGCGCCCTTGCCCGCCAAGTGATCCACATAAAAGCGCAGCCCGTGCTGGTGAATCCAGTCCAGCCGCCCGGTTGGCGAGCCCTCGGCGGCGATGTTGCCATGGTCCACAAAAGCGCCGTTGTAGCCGTTTTCGCGACTCCATTTCCCGGAGGCGTCGTTGTAACCGATGCTCCATTGATAGGTCCACGGCATGTAAGTCCAGGACGGCCAGGCTTTCAGCGCCCAGTCTTTTTCCTGCCGCACTGCTTGGAAATCGCGCGACTGTCGAACATAGTCCTCATAGGGGCCCGCGAAAGCGCGGACACACAGCGTCAGAGCGGGGAGATAAAGATAAAAAACACAGCGATGCACGCAGTGAAATACAACCGCTGCTTGTCCGCGCTTTCAGCTTACCGCTTCAGCCATTTCTCAAACCACGCCAACATTTCTTGGCGCATCTCGGGGGTATAGACGTGGCCCGTGTCGGGATAGACGATGCTTTGGAAATGATCCGCCGCGTCTAGCGTGCGATAGACGGAGCGGGTCTTTTCCTCCAGCACGCGAATGCCATCGACAGGCGAGCTGTAGTCGATGGTCACCGGTGAGCGCGAGGAAGGGACGCGGAGCGATGAGGGAGAGCACGCCCTCGGTGTCGAAGTGTTTCAGCAGGCCGTGGCTGAAATAATAAAGGCCGTGCGCGCGCCAAATCACGCGCGGCTTTTCCCGCTCCAGCCAGCCGTCGCGATGGGAGAGCGCTTCGAACGCGCTTTCTGCTGCCGGTTGTGCGCGAACGATGTCCGCCTTGCCCTGCAAGCTCGTGCTCACGGGCGTGATGATCTCATCCACAATGCCGCCGCCAATGAGAAGCATCTTGGGCGCGTCCGAGAGTTTGTTCTGGGCAAGGGCGGTTTGGGAAAAACCAAGGCAGCAGAGAAGGCAAGGAAGTATTTTCATCTTGCGAGTGGAGTTAGGCACCGGTTGTGACGGCGGGCTTTAAGATTCAGACATGCAGTGGGTCATTACTTCAGCCATTCCACATCGACATGAAGGGCGTTGATCTTGGGAGCGTCGTGCATGTAGATGAGGCGCCCGGGGGCGATCTCGCGGATGGAGGAGTAGTTGAAGCCGGTTTGATAGGAGACGACTTGGTGATGAGGCCAGGTCTTGCCGCCGTCGAGACTGAACATGAGGCAAGAGGCGGGGCGTCCGTAACTGCAGGCGAGCACGCCGTTGCTCATGAGCAGGAGGTCGGGCAGCACGCGGCCCATCTCCAGCGCCACGGCGGGGGTCCAGGTCTTGCCGCCGTCGCTGGAGAAGGTCTGGCGCATGCGAAAGTCGGCCTCGCCGCGGATGACGGCGGTCATTTCCCCGCCGCCAAGCCGGACGACGGCGGGCTCGCCGCCGGGGCCGATGGTGCTGAAGTACGTCCAGGTGCGGCCCTCGTCGGTGCTGCGCATGAGATGGGAATGGCGTGTGGTGACAGCGCGCCCGGCGGCGTTTTTCATGGCTTTTCTACTCCACAACACCATGGTCACGCCGCCGTCGTCATCATTCCAAATGTGGCGCTCGCAGATGATCTGGTCGCCTTTGGATTCGTTGGTAAATTCCTGCGGCAGGCGGATCTCGTTGTCGTACATTTCAAAGCGGGTGGCGCTGGCGTCGAGCACGACGGTTTTGCCGGTGACACGTCCATCCGGCTGGGTCCAGGTCCAGCGTGACATGGCGAGGATGCGGTCATCGGGCAGGCGCAGACAGGGCAGGGGAGTGGTTTCCACCTGGTCTAGTCCAGGGATGGGCGACCAGGTTTGACCGCCGTCAGTGGATTTCAGCAGGCCGTAGGGTTCATAGAAAGCGTCCGGACCTTGCGCCACGCTCATGAGCAGCAGGCCGCGGCCCATGTCGTAGAGGTAGGGGCGGGTCTGGCGCACATCGCGCGGGATGAACCAGGGCTTGCCGAGGGTGATTTTGAGTGGAGGCACCGGCGGCGGGGTGGAGGGCTTGCGCACGCCAAGGCGCACAGACTGCCAGACGGCGTTGCCGGTGGCGGTCTTGGCGGTGGAGCCGAACTGGATGAAGGCCTGGGGCGAGTCGGCCGGCTTTTGGAAAGCACCTTTGCCCTGCACCTTGCGCTCGCCATCCACCCACATTTCCATGTCGGTGCCGCGGATCACGAGGCGGTAGGCATGGAAGCCGCCGGTGGTGGACATGGGGATGAATCGGTCGGTGAAGTTCGTGGCCTGGGAGGGAAAGAGCACCAGACCGTCCTGGTGGTGGCCATCGCTCACCTGCACCATGACCGGCGCGCCGTCGCGCCAAGGCCAGAGCGACATGGATGGTTTGCCCTGCACCGCGCCGGTGGCGCCGCCCATTTTGACCACGGCTTCGACGATGATTTCCTGGTCGCCGTCGGGCGTCCATTCGGCGCGGTAGTGACCAAAGCCGGGGCCGTCATCGATGAGGTGAAGTCCGTCGGCTGCGAGCTTCGCACCCGGCCCGCCAATGGAGGTCCAGGGGGCAGCGGGCAGGGATTTGCCGTCATAGCTGAGGAGCCAGGTGATGCTGTCCTCGGCGTGATCGGTGGCGGGTTGGAGGACAGAGAGGTCCTCGGCGGGCGCGCAGACGGCGGTGGCGAGGAGGAGAGGGAGAAGCGAGCGCGTTTTCATTCAATCAAGGCGGGGCCAGTCTGCACGGCGGGCCATGTCGCGTTGCTCGATCATTGGCGGGCCGTGCAGGACAGGAACCGGGTCTCGATAAAACGAACCGAGAGAAGGTTACTTTTTCATCTTGAAGGCGCGGCTTGTTTTCACCGCCTCCTGCACGCCGCCGGAGACACCGCCATCACTGCCGACGGCGAGAAAGCTGAAGCCCTGGGCGAGACGTTTTTCCACTTCCGAGCCGCCGCAGAGTGTGCCGAGAGGGACTTTGGCTTGCTTGGCGGCGACAACGACTTTTTCGATGGCGGTCTCCACCGCGGGATCCTTTAACGGCACGCCAAGTGAAAAGGCCAAATCGGAGGGGCCGATGAACAAGCCACCGATCCCCGGCACCGCCGCAATCGCAGCGATGTTCTCAATGGCGGGCGCGCTCTCAATCATCACCCACAATACCAACTCGCCATTGGGATCGAGCGGCCAGAGATCGGCGAGCTCGGCGTATTCACCGCCGGAGAGACCCCACTGGCGCGCGGCCCAGCCGTAACCAACCCCGCGCCTGCCTTGAGGCTCGTAGTCCGGTACGCCTTTCAGTTGTGGAAATCGGCAGGCCTGAACCATGGCAATGGCGTCCGCTTCCGTCTCCACGTGCGGCACCACCACGCCCAGCGGCCCCAGGTCCAGCACCTGCTTCAAAATGAACTGCAATTGCTCGCGTCCGGCGGCGGGCACACGAACAAAGGGCGCGGTGCGCACTTTGAGGCCGTTTTTGGCCACGTCCGCTTTGCTGGTCATGCCGACGAGATAGCTCTCCAGCCGGGTGGGGTCATAAGGCGAGTGCTCCATGTCCACGATGACAAAATCCAGTCCGCTGCCCGCCATGCTGGCGCCAGCGCGCAAGGAGACATTGGATGAGAAGACGCCGAAGGCGGGTTTCCCGGACTCCATGAGGGAGATGAAGGGATTGATGCGCCTGGCTGATTTTTCCTGGGCGGGGGCGCAGGCGACGAATCCGAGAAACAGGGACAATAGCAGGCAGTTTTGGGTGTTCATTGGGTTGAGGTGTTGGAAGGATCGTCGCTGCCGAAGGCCGCGCGCAGGTAGGCGAGCACATCGCGGATTTCGTCAGACTTCAGCACGCCGCCAAAGGGCGGCATGGGTTTGCCGGGGGCGCCGTCAGTGATGATTTTCAGGAGGTCGGCGTCGGGCTTTTCGAGGGGGGCGTCTTTGCCGCGCAGCGTGAAGTTGGCGGCGACGAGGGTGGCTTCTGAGACGGCGGGGGAACCGGGCAAGGCTCCGCCTTTGCCATCGGGTTGATGGCAGACCACGCAGAAGGTGGCATAGATGCGCCTGCCATTCTCAGGGTCCGGTCCTTGATTCGTTTTGGCCTTTTCCGCGAGCAAGGGCTGGTTCATCGGGCCGGTGAAAGTGCGTCCGTCCAAGGTGCGCGTGAGGGTGTAAAATGCGAGAGGGTTCTCGATGGCGCGTCCACTGGCCGACAGCAATGCTTCGGTTTCCAACTCATAAATGTAGCCGGGATCGAGCTCGCTCAGCATCAGGTCCACGCCTTGCTGATCGTCCGCCACCTTCAATGCGGTGATCTCCACTGGGCTTTCATCCACGCGCGGGGAGCCTTTGGGCAGATAGAGGTAGCGGAAGCGACTCAATCGATAACTGGCTTTTTCCGTTAAGCGCGTCGCGTCCATGGTGGCGGTGAAGCGCAGCCGAAAGCCGTCCTGGGTGAGCTGCATGGTGGCGATCTCGACCGGTTCTTTTTTCGACCACACGATGCGTTGCAGCCCATCGCCCTGACCCCAGCCGCGTGTGGTTTGCGCCACATAGAGGCTGCCGTCCGGCGCGAAGGCCATGCGCATGTTGCCCGCGCGCAGGGGCGTGCCGGAGCGCGGCGGAACATCGCGAAAGTGTTTCAGACCCTCGCCGCCGGCGGGGATGGTGAGGTTGTCCTTGCCACTGCGGGCCTGGATGGCGGCGAGGCCCACGGCGTCGCGAATGAAGGGAAAGCACGCGCCCTGGTATTCGCCGGCGACTTTTTCGAGATAGACGCGGCTGATGAGTTTGGTAAAATCGCCGATGAAGACCTGTCCGGCGAAGGGTCCGAACTTGCCTTCCGTGGTGTCCCACACCGGCTCGCCGGGGCTGCCGCCCATGGTGCCGTGCGGCAGCGCCACGGCCTCCGGTGCGCGCAGTTGGGTCAGCGCCTCCAAGTCCACCGGGCCGCGATAATCCGCACGCCATTTCAGCGAGGCGGCATGACCATAAAAACGGCCGGGTTGCACATGCACCAGCGTGCTGGTGGCGATGTAGTCGCCCTGTTGATCGGTGATGAAGATCTCGCCATCAGGACTGAGTCCCACGCCCGCCGCCGCACGAAAGCCGGAGGCGATGGGCGTCATTTTGCCATCTGGAGAGACTTTCAGCACCCAGCCTTCATAGCGCCCCGGCGAGGGTTTCGCTTCCTGATGCACCTTTTCCAAATGCAGCGGCTCGCGCGGGAAGCGTGTGCTGATCTCGCCCGCCACGTCGGGCAGCCCGGTGGCGAGAATGAAGTCGCCCGCCGCGTCATGCCGCAGCCCGAAGGTGAACTCGTGCCAGTTGTCCGTCACCTGCCAGTCATCGTTGACCGTCTCATAATGGTCCGCCGCACCATCGCCGTTCGTGTCGTGCAGGCGGGTCAGTTCCGGCCGCTGGGTGACGAGGATTTCATCCTCTGACAAAGCCAGCACGCCGAGCGGTTCATGCAGGCCAAAAGCGAAGCGCCGCCACGGTTCCGCCTTCGCATCCGAGGTGATCCACACCTCGCCATGACGGTTTACCACCACAAGTTTTCCCGAGGGCGTGAACGCGATCCCCGAAAGCTCTGGCGACATGCCCTGCGGCAGGGGTATTTCCTCGATCTCGTAGGTGTTGGCCGTGACCGTTGCGGCGAGGCTGCACCACATCAAACTGGCCGCAAAAGCACGCAGAGAACGCAAGGGAGATAAGTTCATCGATTTTGCGTGGTCTTTTCGGCTATTCATTCTCAATGGGTTGAATGGTCATGCTGAAGGTCTTGCCCTCGACGCTCTGGTGCCGCCACAGGCCCGGTTGGATTTCCTCCGCGCCCGTGATGGTCACCGCCGCGCTCGGTTGCGCTTCGGCGTGAAAAAACAGAACAGCCCCCTTCGGCAACGACCACGCGCGCTCGAACCCTCGCCCGTTTTGCATGGTCCGCAGAGTCTCGCGAACCAGCACACCGTCGAGCGTGAACTCGAAGATCACCGTATTCTTCTCATAGCGGTAGCCCTTGAATCGTCGCACAGGAGTTTTCTCCGGCGATTCCACGCGCATGGGCTGCGCCGTTGTCTCGCGATAAAACACCTCTCCCTGGGGCACCGCGGGCTGGTTGATCTTTGCCCGCAATGTCGGCGTCAAATCCAAAGAGCCGCGCCATGCCTGATTCACCCCACCGCGCAACGGGTCATAACACAGTGCCAGCTCCGGCCCCAGCACCACGCCAAAAGCCGATGGTCCCGCCTCCGGCATGAAGGTGCGATAAACCCGGGGTTCGACCGCCTGAGCATGTGGCGCCAGCAACAGGAGCGCGGCGAGGAGGTGATGACACAAAACGACAGATCCGAGCCGACTTGTTTCACGGGGCTTTTTGCTGGGGTGGGAATGGTTCGCGGAGTTGATCACGTTGCCATATCTACGTTGTGGATGGCGGTGAAATTGCCGCAGGCACGCACCGATGCGGCATCCACCATGGCGGCGTTGATGAGCAGCAGTGATGACAGAGCTGGCGGGGGGGCATGGCATTTGCCCAGTGAAATAAAAGCTGAACAGCTTCGCGCGTTCTCCGCTGAGGCTGAGCCTCGCCTCACGACCTTGAAGAGCGTTGAGGTCGCTTTTGCCCTTCCAGGTCACCAGGGCACGGGTCGCGTTCGTGCGCAGCACGTCGCAATCCTCCGCGCCAAAACCTTCGATGGGGTTTCCATCCGCATTGAGCAGACCGACGCGCAGATGGCCGGGCACGACAGTGTCAAGATTGAGCGCGAGACGCGGACCGTCCACCTGCACGGGAGCGGTGACGCAGTTCCGGCGCCAGCTTCGAAGTCGAGCGAGACAAAGCCGTCCACGCGCTGCACATAACGGTAGATGACGCCGTCGGTTTTGCGCTCGCGCGCCTCTTTGCCGCCGTGGCGTGTGTGTGAAACCCGGTGCCGTATTGCCGGATCTCCTCCCCGCGCAGAATCAGCCAGGGACCGATGAAGACCATGTTGGCGCTCTCGCTGCCAGCCAGGCCGGGCCGTGCATACGGCGCGCGGTCATAGCGATGCCACTGGAAGCCGTCGCGGCAGCCGATGAACGGTGCGTCGAGCCGGCTATCGCTGGTGCTTTTCTCACGCTGGAAAAAAGAGGGAAAACCGACATGCCAGCGCGGATCGAGCGGGTAGGGCTGCGCGGAGATGTTATAGACATCGCTGTCCGGCGGATCGTCCTCATCGGTTTCGAGCACCTTCGGGAAGTCGTCTCCGATCACCGGCGGCTTCTCCTTGCCCCAGAGGTGGAGGGTGTTCTCCGAGGCGCGTTGGGCAGCGGTTCGGTGTGGCTGTCCAAATCCGCGCGCACCACGGTGCGGTAGCACTTTTTGTCCGCGCGCACCTCCCAAGCGCGCAGGTAGAGCGCGTATTTTCCAATGCGCTCGTCCCAGAACGTCACCGCCTGACTGCCGGCGCCGAACCGCACCAGACGCTCAGGATCGCGCGACCAGCGCAAACCGTCCGGCGAGTGAAAGCGCACCTGACTCCATCCTTCTCCCGCAGGTGCGTGACGTAGCTGTGGCGTTTCTCGGCCGGTGCCCGCTCATCGCGATACACCGTGCCCTCCAGCGAGTTCAGGCCAACGAGGTTGTTGTCCGTGCCGCCCTCGTACTCGACGATGCCGAGGTTCGGCTTGATGCAGCCGAGGTGATGGAAGCGCGGGTTCTCCGGCGCGGGCACGACGATGCGCGGCTGAGCGCCATCCGGGGCGCGCCCCGCCCAGTCGGGCGGGCTCGTGTTCTGTGCCAAGACGAGTGCGGGCACGGGCAGGAGGGTGGATAAGAATGCGAGTTTCATGCTAAGAGCAGGGTTGGGCTCTATTCGATCCAGTAGCTGAACAGGTTGCCGTTCTCCAAATGGAAGCGCAGGCGGATCGGGGTGCCTGCGGGCAGTGCGCTGCTGTTGTTCCATTGAATGGGAAGGTTCACGTTGTCTTTGTTGGTGACGATGGAGGATTCTTTCTCGTACCCTTGGATCGTCGCGTCGTTGGTGGCGTCCAGGACTTCGACAGCGATCCGGCCTTGGCTGGCAGCCACATTGACAAAGAGATGCTTGCCTTCGGGAATGAACTCGTGGGTCTCGATCACGCCGCTCTCGTCTCCGGCTTGCAGGGAGGCCAGTCCGTCAATCCGCCAGGCGGCAAGGGCGATGGACTGTTCTTTCTCCGGCGCCAGCCCCCCGTGAGGCGTGGTCACGGCAGTGTAGTACATCCACATCTCATCGCCGACGAACACAGGCGCGTTGCACAGGCCAAAAATGCTGCCGGAATCATAAGCATGAGGCCCCAGCGGGATCACCGGGCTGCGGTCCGAGCAGCGGTGCCAATGCCGGCCGTCCCGGCTGGTGACGAGCTGGACGTCAATGATGCCCGTGGCAGATCTTTTCCGGCCATCCACCTCGTCGTTGCCGAACAAGGCGGACGGCGGCTCGACCCTGCGGAAATGGGTGACAAAACCCAGCCATTGTCCGGCATAAGGGAAGGCGGAGAGGTTGTAGTATTCCGAGTAAGTCCCTCCCTTCAGCTTTCGGGTGGCTTTGTTGTCCACTTCATCGGCCACCACCACGGGATGCGGTTCGGACCAGTGTTTCATGTCTTTGCTGACCGAGAGAAACACATGGCGGATGCCGATTACGCGCGGATCGCCCTGGCGCTTGTGAAAGGCGAGGTATTCGCCGGTCACCGGGTCCTGCGAGAGCGTGATGGTGTCGCAGCCGAGCAGGATGGGCTCGGGGTCAATCGTCCAACGCAGGCCATCCGCCGAATAGGCTGCGTAATACAAGCGATGCGTTTTGTCGCGATACCAATCCACCATCTCAAACTTGTCCTTGAGCCGTTGCAGCTTGGCGTCGTCCTCTCCCCGGCCTGCGTTGCCGGCCGCCTTGTAACGCTTCGCCGGGTCGGTCTCGAACTTGTCCTCGATGATGCTGGGACTGTGCAGATGAAGATCGGTTTCATTGGTCGCACCCTTGACATTCAAAACAGGACGCTCCCAGTGAATGCCGTCGCCGGAGGTGGCGTAAAGCACGCTGCCGGGATCGGCATACCACATTCTGAAGGAGCCGGTTTTTTCGTCCCGCAACACTGTTCCGTAAATGTTCACGCGCTTGTCGATGATGCCGCCTTCGGACCTCACTTCCCAGGGCATTTCAGCCGAGAGCACGGGGCGCTCCAGCTTCTTAGCCGGGTGAACGACGCGTGTGACGTTGTGCTTTGCGCGAATCATGACGCTGTCCACGAAGAGCTGTTTTTCACCCTTCTTCAAGACAGGCGCAGGCGGACGTTCGCGTGCGACTTCCTGCGAGAGCAACGGCGCGCTCAGTGTCCAAGCACCGAGACAGCAGGCGAGATGGAAGAAGTGATTCATGGCTTGCTGGATGGCTTCTTCACGAAATTGCCGCTCAGGATGGTTTCCGTGCCATCGTCGATGATGGGAGAGGTGGTGATGTTTCCTTTCAGGAGATTCGCCTTCGCATCAGCAGCGACCTTCAACGTGCCCTGGGTGTGGGTATTGCTGTCCCAAATCCAATCGTTCGCGTTTAGCGTGATGGGGCCGGCATGGCGCAGCAGGTTGCCGCGCACCACCACCATGCTCGAAGCCATCGTGGCCGCAGGCGCGGACAGGAGATCGCCGTTGCAGAGATTGTCCGCGAAGAGGACGTCCTGCAGCGTCGTTTTTGCCGGGTTTCGATGGTCAATGAACTCGATGTTTCCATCGAAGGTGTTCCCGGTGAGAACGATGCCCTCATAGGCGCAGGAGAGTGCCTCGTCCCGCGTCTGAAAACGCAATGTGCAGCGCGCGGTGGTGTGCTTGTTGCGGAAGATGTTTCCGGTGACGACGACATCGTGAACTTTTGAATGCAACGGCAGCGGCTCGGTGCGGAAGAGGATGCAGGGAATCACGGCGCGCTCGGGGACCTCCGGCATCGGTTCCACATGGTTGCCGCTGACGCGGATGTGGTGCGAGCCTTCGGTGATGTTGATGCCGGTCCGGGTGAAATAAACCGTGTTGTCGCGAATCTGCACGTTGTGGCTGCCGAAGATCACCTGCGGTCCATCCACGACATTGACGATGTGATTGTCCGCGATGAGGCCGCCGTTGCATTCGGCCAGCTCGACCGCCTTGTTCCCGCAGGTGTCGATGTAGTTGTTGTGGATCTGCCAGTTTTTGAACTGCGCGGCCATGCGGTCGGCGTCGAAGTAGCCCGTGCGCACCATCTCTTTGTCCGCCGCCGCTTTTTTGGCATCCGCGGCCGGAATGACATGCTTGGCGAGATAGATCGCCGTGGCCGCCTTGGTGCAGCCAGCCGCCTGCTTGGCGTCATAGATCCAGCAATGGCGCACGGTGATGTTGTCGCAGGACAGCAGCAGGGACTCTTTTTCGTCCAAGCGTGCGTTGAAACCCATGATGGAGCCGCCGCCGATGGCCTTGTCGTTGCCGGTGTAGCGCAGGTGCTCGATCACCACATTGTGGGCGGGCACCTTCGCCGACCCGATGCGCATCGGAAAGTAGCGCAGGTCATGCGGCGGCGTCTTTGGGTCGAGGTAAATGTGGGTTGCATAGCCCTGGCCGCGCAGGGTGACGTTGCTCTTGATGATCACTGTCTCGTCATCCGCATGGCGCGAGAGTTTGAAATCACCGGCTCCCAGCAGCACCACGCCGCCGCCCGCATCGGCAACCGTATCAATGGCTTTTTGCAGGATCTCATCCGCGATGACCTCCGGCCCGGGCGCGGGAACCCGCAGCTCAAAGCGGCTTTGGCCGGGGGCGGGACTTTGGGCATTTGCTTGAGACCAGGCCAGTGAAGAGAATCCAAGCAGAAGAAGCTGTGAAAAGAAGGAGGAAAGTGACATGCAAAATGAAATCGTGAGCATCCTTGAAACAGCCCCAGCAACCGCCGAATTGCTGGTAAATCCCGCAGACCACCGGCCGGGTCTTGCACTGTCAGCGGCCCGCCGGGCCAGGTGATCAAACCGCCCTCAAAGACTTTGGCGCTGATTCCTCTGCGCATTGCTTCAATGGCCCATCGAAGCTACTCCTCCGGCTCCGGGGTGAGCTTCAGCGCGAGGCTGCGGAAGTCTTTCACGCGATGGAAGGTGGCGTGATCGGCGTCGTGCTGGTTCGGGGCGTTGATGCTGCTGCGGGCGATGATCGCGAGGTCCTCGCCATCAATGACGGGGCGCGCATACATGAAGGACTGCGAGATTTTGCCTGCCTGTGCCACGCAGCCCACCTGGAACCAGTTCAGGCCGTCGAGGCTGTATTGCAGCATCAGGAAGCGCCGGTCATTGCCGCCCAGGCCGCTCGCATAGCGCACCACGCCGCGCTTTTCGCCCTCGCGGAATCACTCGAACGTGCCCTGGCCGTCAACGACGAGGTTCGCCGTGGCCCAGAACAGCTTCGATTGCTCATCCCAGATGACGCAGAACTTCAACTGGCCGCCCGGCATGGGATGGAACTGGGTGAACTTCAGATCAATCGGCCCGCCTTTGTCCTCAAAGTCCCAAAGTTCAAAGTCCCCAAAAAAGTCCCAAAAAAGTCCAAAAAAATGCCAGGCATCAGATTGATTGATGTTTCTCGCTTGCGCGGCTAATTTCCCGCATGAAATCGACTTAAATCACTGGAAATGAGCCTTCTGAAGAGGCGGACCCGCTGCTGGGCGTGAACGCGAAAACCTCCTGGTATCCGGCGGCGCGGTCGTGGT
>VFQQ010000388.1_pt1 | contig 92102 bp, 84 predicted proteins | sample 3512341 | NCBI WGS metagenome assembly VFQQ01 (sample SAMN10412373, study PRJNA504923) | tailings metagenome | isolation source: Relicate 2 Philex TSF1 revegetated site | place: Philippines: Tuba, Benguet | collected 2017-08-29 | reverse complement strand
TTCCTAATTGTTAAAGGAAGACTGCTTAGGTGTCAACTTTTTTCAGGTACTGTCAAGTGCAGGGCGATAACTCCTTGCAGCTAGCGATGCTCGTAGTTTGCAAACAACCCGAAAGAGAGGGGTTAGAACTGTTTTTCGCGTTTAACACCATGGAGAATGTTACTCGGTGCTTGCGCGCAGCGCAAGCATCATTTTGAATCTTGAATTTTCAATGTTGAATGAAAAAAGCCGCTCCTTTCGGAAGCGGCTTTTTGATTAGGCCTCTTTTGACTTTTTCCAAGCTTTATAGCCTCCCAGTCCTGCACCGGCTGCAAGCAGCAGGCTCAAGCCCCCGTCGATGGGTACCGAGGTGGGATTCATGGGTGGTGGTGGTGGTTGGGCATGAACCAAAGCAGGTGCCACCAAAGCGAAAAGAAAAAGACAACTGAAAATAGTATGTTTCATAAGTGATTGAATGCTTTTATCGAACAACTTTGAATGATTTTACGCCATCGGTGAGTTGGGCATGTACTACATAAGCTCCTTTGGGGAGTTCGCTGATGTTCCACTCTTGGTCTGAATTACCTACAAAGGCCTTCACTTTTCTACCTTGCATATCAAACATAGCAAGTTCGTAAGCTCCTTCTACACCTTTAACAAAAAGACTTTCTGATGCGCTGTAAATCAAAAGTTTATCGAGTTGATTGTTTTGAACAGAGGTAGCCAAGGCTGTGAAATGAATCACGAAACGATCGGCTTGTGCTGGTACATGTGCAAATTGGTAGGCACCTTGACGTAAGTTGTGGTTTCGGTTCAAGAAACGGTCTTCCAAAATCACAGGCAAGGTGGCATCAACCTCTTGCAAATTGGCTTCGATTTTCATAGCAGCTGCATCTGTGCAAGCAATGTGCAGCGGAATACTTAACTGATCGTTCCATACCGATGTGCTGTTGATAGACAACAGGCGATTATCGGACGATTTACTGCTAAAATTGACCGCATTGGAAGTAAAGCTGTTCAATTTGAGGGCGTCAACATCCGACTCAAAAGTGGTGGAAGCTGTGGGCCAGCTCACCAAAGCCAATTCATCGTTGAAACCGTTTTGGGTGTTGGTAGCCGTTAGATACATGCGGTTTAGCACCGATGCTGTACGCATTTGCGCATTGGGTGTGGCCGTTGTACGTGCAGCAGTAGCCATGGTTAACACTGGCGAGGTATTGTTGACCTTGATAATAAATCCTTGGGCTGGAGGAATCACTCCATTCAATGCACCACTCGGTGCAGAAGTTGCGGTGGTATAGTTATAAGAAGCATATGCTCCTGAACCACCACTGCTCGTAGGATTCCAAATCCATACGGTATTATCAATGTTGGTTTTGGTATTGGCAGCATCGCCGAAATTGAAGCCAGCAGTGAAGGGATTTCCTACCAATGCCCAGCCAAAGCTGCTGCCCGAATTTCCATTCGTAAGACCACTAACCGTTACATTGCTTGTTTGGATGCTGCCAGTAGTGTTGATGCTACCCGAAGTTGACGTACCATTAACGCCATCGGTTCCAAAATACACACCATAGCCCCTACCAGGTGTGAGTGCAGTTGCTGTGGTACCACCTACTCCTTGCCAAGCATTGGGACTTCCATTGCTGAGATTGATTACATTGGCAGGTCCACCCGGCGCAAAAAGCAAACCCGTTCCCAAGTTATTTTGGGTGCCAGAGGTAGCTGGGCTAAAAAATCGCCAGCCTGCTGTAGAACCGGTAATAGCACGTTGATGAACTACATTTCCGCTACCTGTGACTGTACCCAATGCCAACAATTGTCCATAAGAAGATTCACTTGTTGCTTCAATGGTCAGTGTTCCATTTAAGGTGGTATTGTTGTTTAGTACAACTCTACAGCTAGGGTTAATTTCAAAAGTATTTGCAATCGTTAAAGCAGGCTCAAAGGTGACTACGCCACCTGTATTTTCTACAAAAATGAAATCCAAATCTATGGGTGCAGATGCCGAAACATTCTGACTGGCACTACCATCATAAAAAATAGCTCTGGAATTTTTATTAAAAGTGCCATTGATGGTCATGTCACCAGCTACTCTGATGTCTCCGCCAATGGCCGTGGAAAGCGTTAAGGTACCGCCAGCATTTAAAATCAAATCGCCATTCACATCGGCAACATTGCTGGAGCTGCCAAAACTTACAGTGCCATTGTTAATTACCAAATCGTTTGCGATATTCCATACCCCACCGGCACCCGCGGCTCTAGTAATGGAAGTGGAGGCCGTATTCATAGTAAAATCCCATACACTGATGCTACCAAAACCCGTAGTGCTACCACCCACATGACAATAAGATTCACGTGAAAAGGGCCTTGTAGCGCTGCCATCGGCGGTAGTAGATACTGTGAAATAGCGTACTTTGTTTGGGGTATTACCAGCTGGATTAGCAGTAGGTGCTTGTGAAAATAGTCCACCAGCACCTCCAGAGAAGCTCATAAAAGCTAAAAAATTAAATGAAGCCGGTCTAGATCCTCCGGTAATAACCGACCAAGGAATCCGCACCTCGGCTATGTCAGATGGATCGTTGAAATTTTTGGTCAAGGTATTATCTGGACCAGTAGTCCAACCACCGCTTCCATTCGAAGTACGATAAGTGTCGTAATTATTTTTTAAGAAGGCATAAAAGTTTGCTCGAAATGGCAAATTGGGTGTTACACCGTCAAAATTGGGACCAGTACTCGACCCGTTGGCATTAGTACCTCCATTCACCGGTACTTGGGGATCAGTATCGATGTAAAGGTTCATTGCATCATTAAAATTCGAGTATCCACTGGCTGCAATAAACAAATGCGTATCATCCCATGTCAAAAACCACGTTATACCTCCACTTGTTATTTGATTTTGACCACTGGTATGCGTTCCATATTCACCCGCACCAATGCTTCCATTGACAGAAGGTGTATTAAACTGCGCCCAACTGCTTTGCGCAATTAACAATCCAAAAGCTAATAAGCCTTTTTTCATACAACAATATTTAGGTTCAAGGATTCAAACAGCTCAACAATACTTTTGTTTGGCCGTAAAACGCCTCAATATTAAGCAGCAAGGTGCAAATGACAAGCAGCTTAGCTGAATTTTTTTAGCATCTAATAACAAGCTTGAGCTTTGGTAACTCAAGTCACCAATTTTAGCGCATTTTTGCGTCGAATTTTGACCATGTTTCAACCTCCTGCATTTGCCAAAGGCTGGCTTGTTTTGTTGCTCTTGGCTATTACAGCCTATTTTTTAGGCAGCGTTCTTCCTGCCTTTGGGGGCATTACCATTGTGCTTTTACTGTCTATTTCTTTAGGAAATGTTCGCGAATGGTCTGCTGGCTACTTTGGCGTATTCCAATACGCCGAAAAACAGCTGTTGGCCATGGCCACCATGTTGTTAGGCTTTGGCCTCAACCTCCAACTGCTTGCCGAATTGTCGCCCCTCTATTTGGTGGTGCTAACAGCCATGGTATTGCTGAGCTTGTTGAGCTCACAGTGGTTTTGCAGGGGCATGTCGCCGGCCTTGCGCTGGCTGCTGGGCGCGGGCAACGGTATTTGTGGCAATAGCGCCATTGCAGCCACTGCCCCTGTGGTACGTGCCAACAAAACCGAAATCGGACTGGCCGTAGCGGTAGTAAATCTTTTGGGCACCTTGGGTATTTTTTTGTTTCCGCTTTTGGCCAAGGCCTTTGCCCTCAATCATGCCGAAAGCGCTTTGCTGGTAGGCGGTATCTTGCAGTCGGTGGGCCATGTGGTGGCCGCGGGTTTCAGCATCGATGCCGAAACAGGCACCATGGCACTGCTGCTGAAAATGGGGCGTATCTTGCTGCTCGGGCCTGTTATTTTCTTTGTAGGCATCCGCTTTAACAAGGGAAAACAACAAAGCTTGAGTTTCAAGTTGGTGCCGAACTATGTGTGGGGATTTTTAATTGCGGCCCTTATTACTTCTAGCGGCTGGGTACCCGAACCAGTAACCAAAGGCTTTGAAAAAGCGGGCACCTACCTCCTGCTTTTGGCCATGGCGGGTATTGGCTTGGGCATACAGTTCAAACAGCTCATCAGTATGGGACCCAAAGCGGCGTTGAGCGGAAGCCTCATTTTTGTGACGCAAATAACAGCCTTGCTGGGGTTTTTACTCCTGGCAAGGCTGTTTTAAGAGGGCGAACATGTGGGCAGGGCCGAACAGCTGAATTTGGCGTGTTTTAGAGTTTTCCTTCTACTATTTCATCTACCACCAAAGGATCAAGCAAGGTGCTGGTATCGCCTAAATTGCTCACATCGCCTTCTGCTACTTTGCGCAAGATGCGGCGCATGATTTTGCCTGAGCGTGTTTTAGGCAAACCGCTAACAATCTGAATTTTATCGGGTTTGGCAATTTTTCCGATTTGAGCCACCACCGTTTCGGTGATTTCGCCCTTGAGATTGGTAGGGTCGAAGCTTTTTTCGCGACATACCACAAAAGCATAAATACCTTGTCCTTTGATGTCGTGCGGGTAACCAACCACTGCCGATTCGGCTACATGTTCGTTTTGATTGATGGCGTTTTCAATTTCAGCGGTGCCAAAGCGGTGACCCGATACGTTAATCACATCGTCGACCCGGCCAATGATGCGGTACATGCCCTGTTCGTCGCGGCGCGCACCGTCTCCAGTGAAGTAATAGCCTTTATAAGTGTCGAAATAATTGAGTCGACAGCGTTCGTGGTCGCCATAAGTGGTTCGAATCATCGAAGGCCAGGGGAATTTGATGGCCAAATAGCCCTCGCGGTCGTTGCCTTCTATCTCCTTGCCTTCCTGATCGAGCAAAACCGGTTGAACGCCTGGAAGCGGGTAGCCAGCATGTCCGGGTTTGAGCGGCGAAACGCCAGCCAATGCGGCAATCATGATACCGCCTGTTTCGGTTTGCCACCAGGTATCGGTAAGCGGACAACGCTCCTTGCCCACGTGGATGTGGTACCAATGCCAGGCTTCTTCGTTGATGGGCTCTCCTACCGAACCCAACACACGGAGCTTGTCGAGGCTGTACGACAGCACGTGGTCTTCACCTGCCGCCATGAGCGAGCGAATGGCTGTGGGTGCGGTGTAAAATATGGTAACGGCATGTTTGTCGCATACTTGCCAAAAACGACCTGGGTCGGGATAAGTAGGCACACCTTCGAACATCAAGGTGGTGGCGCCATTGAGCAGTGGTCCGTAAACGAGGTAGCTGTGACCCGTAATCCAGCCCACATCGGCCGTGCACCAATACACATCGTTGGGTTTTACCTGAAACACATTGGCAAAGGTGTAGGCCGTGTACACCATATAACCGCCGCAGGTGTGTACTACCCCTTTTGGTTTGCCAGTTGAGCCCGATGTATACAAAATAAAGAGCATGTCTTCGGCCTCCATCACTTCGGCTTCACATTGGGCCGAGGCATTTTTAATTTCGTCGTGCCACCAAACGTCTCTGCCGGCCACCATGGTTACGGGCCAACCCACGCGTTCGTACACAATCACCTTTTCCACACTTTGGCATTCGGCCAAAGCTTCATCTACCACGGCTTTGCAGGGAATTTGTTTTGCCCCACGGTTCAAGGCATCGGCAGTGATGACCATTTTACAGCCTGAGTCGTTGATGCGGTCGGCCACGCTGTGCGCTGCAAAACCTGCAAAAACCACCGAATGTACGGCACCCACCCGGGCACAAGCCAGTACGGCTACCATCAGTTCGGGAATCATGGGCATGTAAATACAAACCCTGTCGCCTTTTTTGATGCCGTTGTTGCGCAAAACATTGCCAAATCGGCTCACTTGTTCGTGCAATTCGCGGTAAGTATATCTCACAAAGCGTTCTTTGGGGTCGTTAGGCTCCCAAATCAAGGCGAGTTTGTTGCCGTGTTCTGCCAAATGGCGGTCGAGACAATTTTCTGTGATGTTCAATTGAGCGCCTTCGAACCAGCTGATTTTGGGTTCGGTAAAATTCCAATCGAGTACTTTTTCCCAAGGCTTGCGCCACTGAAAATTCGATGCCACTTCGGCCCAAAAGGCTTCGGGCTGTTCAACACTTTTTTGGTAGGCCTCTTGGTAGGCTTCATAGGTAGATATGGGCTTGATCATGCGCTTAATTTTCAGCCAGTTTAGGGCGATTTTTCGGAGCATCCAAAAATTTATCGCTAATTTAGTATAGCCACCTTATTTATTTGCCCTGTTTACGAGAAACCTTTTTGAGTGGAATAGGCCAATACTCTTTTTTTAGGCCAAAATATCTTCTTAATTTCGTGGCGATGCCGAACAAAGTCCTGGTAATAGAAGATGAGCGCATGATGCTCAAGGTCATAGAATTTCGCCTTAAAAAGGATGGCTTTGATGTGCAAATTGCAGAGGACGGAAAACAAGGACTCGACATTGTTCGAAACTGGCAACCCGACATCATCGTCACCGACATCATGATGCCTTACATTTCGGGTTTAGAGATCATAGCTACCGTACGTACCGAGCTACAATTACAAACACCCATTATTGTATTGTCGGCCGTCGGACTCGAAAAAACGGTGGTAGAAGCTTTTGGTTTGGGTGCCGATGACTTTATTACCAAGCCATTCAGTGCCGAGGAACTCAGCATCAGGGTGCGGAAAAACTTGATGCGCCGATGAGAAAAGCCTCTGTAATAGTTATTTTCCTGCTTTTATATGGATTGAATGGGTCAAAGGCTCAAAATGCCGACAGTCTATTTCTCGAAGCCCGCAACCAAGCCATAGCTAAACAGTACGACGCCAGTAGACAAACCCTCACCTCTGTTTTAAGCATCGCACCATCGTATCGCGATGCTTCTTTGCTTTTTGGCATTACCTATTTGTGGGAAGATAAATACGCCCAGGGGGTAGCTTATCTCGATTCGTTGCAAAAAATCTATCCCGACTGGCAAGAACTCTTTTTTGCGCGTGCCGATGGCCGGCTGTGGGGCAAAGACTACACCGGATTGCTTCAGATTTTACAAACCTCACCCGATTTTGTTACCGACACCCTGCTGGTGCATTGGTACCGGGCTAGGGCCGAACACCTGAATGGCAATTACGCAGCTAGCCTGTCGCACACCCAGCTGCTTTTAAATGCCAAGGCCAATTATCCCAACCTATTGGCCATTCACCAGGAAAACCAGCGTCAAACGCGCAGCGAGCACCTGCAGTTCGATTATCAGTTTAGCACCTTTGATGCGCCCATTCCCAATTGGCAATGGTTTTCGTTCGAATACGGCAGGCCCTTTCGTACCGGACCGTTGTTGTTGCGTGGCACCTGGATTGAGCGCTTTAATTTGCCATCGCTTCAAGCCGAGATGGAGTGGTATCCTCGCCTCAACAAAAACACTTATTTCTACACAGGTTTGGGTGTAGGCCTTGGACCACTCTTCCCCAACTTTAGAACCGGTGCCGAAGTCTTCAGGGCATTAGACCCCGGCATTGAACTCTCTGCTGGTTGGCGTTACATTCGCTTCGAAGACAGCCGGGTACACAGTTTCACAGTGAGCGCCAGCAAATATTTGGGAAAATATTGGTTGAGTGTACGCCCCTTTCTCATACCCACCGCAGGTAATTTATATCTCACCAATACTTTTCAGCTACGTCGCTATTTGCGTGGTGGCAACCGTTGGATCAACTTCACCTATGGCATTGGCAACTCGCCCGATATGGATTTTCGGTTGAATAGTCCCGATGCCGCCCCCTCAAACCAGCTTTTTCTTTTATCGGCCAATATGTTCCGCCTCGATGTGCAATGGCAATTCAAAGGCCCTTGGCTCATCAAGCCCTTCGTGGAATACAAAAACGAAGAATTTATTCCGGGCAATTTCAGGACCCGTTACTCCACCGGAACCACCTTATTGCTTCAATTTTAATGAATCCGGTTGACAATATTGCGGCGTTGGTAAACGAATTGGAAGTGCTCTATGGCAAGGGCATGGTCTTCATTTTTTGGCTCATATTTCTGTTTCTGTTCTCTGCTTTGGTTTTTTTGTTGATGACCTTGCTCAGTCGCTTTGCAAAAGATGCCGATGCACGCTTTACCCGCGATTTACAGCAATATTATGAAGAGCGCTTGCTTGGATTGTTGTATGGCGTGAGCAAAAAATCGCACACCGAGCTGATGGAAGAAATCAAGTTAAAGCTTAAAACCCGCTTCCAGCAGCAGATATTGACCGATATGATGATGAAATTGGGCAAAGGCCTGAGCGGAAAATTATCGGACGATTTGCAACAACTCTTCCGTCAATTGGGCCTGCACCAATACAGCATCGGCAAGTTGAAAGCGGTCAATTGGTCGATTCAAGCCTCGGGCATCAGCGAATTGCGCGAAATGCACATCAAGGAAGCAACTGCGGTGATTCGTACATTGCTCAATCACCGTGTGGCCTTGGTGCGTTCGCATGCACAGTTGGCCTTGCTTGAGTTGGAGATGGAAGGCGACCGCTTGGCGGTTTTTGAACAAATTGCTTATCCACTTACCGACTGGGACCAGTTGCGCTTGCATGAATCGTTAAAAAGCAGAAATGGTGATAAAATAGAAAGCTTTAACCGTTTGTTTCACTTATCGAATCATTCGATCGTAGTTTTCGCCATACGCATGTCGGCCTTTTTTGGCTGCTCACGCGATATTCCTGCGCTTCAGGAACTTAGCGGACATGACCATCTGGAAATAAGAACCGAAGCCATTTTGGCGCTAACGCGCTTAGGCGATTATCAAATGCAAGAGCTATTGGCTGTTCAGTTCGAAGGTGAAGAACCTGCGGTACAAAAAGCCATTTTGCAGTATCTCATGTATACGGGCTACGATGTGTCAAGCTTTTTCGAACAAGCCTTGCTGCATGAATCGCATGAAATTTCATTGCAAGCCGCCCGCGCCCTGGCGGTTATTCGGCCAGTCGGATTTCCGGAATCACTTATTGAACGCTTTGCCCAACGGCCCGAGGCAGTTGCTTGCATTCAACATGCTGCAGACAGGAGGCTGCTGAGTGCATGAAACAGGCGCTTGAGACCTTCACTTATTATTTCGACATCGTGTTGCTGGTGTACACCATTAGCATATGTAGTTCGTATTTAATTTTGGGAATCATCAGCGCACAAGCGCTTATCCGTTACAAACGCGAAAACAGCTATACCGACTACCGCGAAGTATTGGCTTCACCCCTCACCCCAGGCGTAAGCTTGATTGCACCAGCTTACAACGAATCGCTCACCATTGTAGAAAATGTAAAGTCGTTGTTATCGTTGCAATACCCGCAATTAGAAATTGTGGTGGTAAACGATGGCTCTAAAGACGACACCTTGGCCAAGCTCATTGAAAACTACCAGCTCGAGGAAGTGCCCTATGCCTATCCCAAAACCTTGTCGCACAAACCTATCAGAGGCATTTACAAATCGACCCAAGCCATTTACGACAAGCTGATAGTGATTGACAAGGTGAATGGCGGCAAAGCCGACGCATTAAACACCGGTTTGAATGTATCGAGTGGAAAGTATGCCGCTTGTATTGATGTTGATTGTGTGTTGTCGCAAGATGCCTTGTTGAAAATGATCAAGCCTTTTTTGCAAAGCGAAGAGCGCACCATTGCGGTGGGCGGGGTCATTCGCATTGCCAATTCGTGCGTCATTGAAGATGGATTCTTAAAATCGGTACAGGTGCCCGACAACCTGCTCGCCCGTTTTCAAGTAATGGAATACACACGTGCCTTTTTGATGGGCCGCATGGGCTGGAGCAAAGCCGATGGTTTGTTGCTCATTTCGGGTGCTTTTGGCTTGTTCGATAAAGAAATAGCCGTGGCTTGCGGTGGCTACAACCACGAAACTGTGGGCGAAGACATGGAGCTGATTGTGCGCATGCGCCGCTACATGATTGAGCGAGATGAGCGTTATGAAGTGAGTTTTATTCCCGATCCGCTTTGTTGGACTGAGGCCCCTTCTACAAACAAGGTACTGGGCCGACAGCGTAACCGTTGGATGCGGGGCACCATAGAAACCTTGCTGATGCACAAACGCATGTTTTTTAATCCGAAATACCGCGTTTTGGGCTTGCTGAGTTATCCCTATTGGTTCTTTTTTGAATGGATGGCCCCCATAGTAGAAATTTTTGGCATCGTGTATTTTGTACTGCTCGCCTTGCTCGACCTGCCCAATTGGCCTTACTTTTTTGCACTGATGGGCAGCGTTTACGCCTTTGCCTTGATGATGAGCATGGCTGCCATTCTGTTCGACGAAATGTCGTATTTCCAATACACCCGCTGGCGCGATGTTCGCAAGCTCCTGGTAGCGGCCTTGCTCGAACCTTTTTTGCATCACCCCAAAGTAGTTTGGTGGAGTATCAAGGGCAATATTGATTTCATACAAGGCAAGAAGAGTTGGGGTGAAATGACCCGTACCGGATTTAATACCCCAAAAGCCCCATCGAAATGAGGAAATTCGCCATCCTGCTCCGCATCATTCAGGTGACCGTTATCCTGATTTTTGCAAGTCCTTTTATCATGCTGGCTTGGTGGTTTTTAACTCCCAAAACCGAATTGGCCCTGACAGTAGTTGATAAAACAGTGCTGAACCAAGAATACGAAGAACATGCATCCTTGTATTGGCTCCTCAACCACAAAAAATACGCCCATCCGTTAACTGGCAAACGTTACGACCCTGCAACCGACTATTATGGCTTCTTTCCCAAAAAGCTTCAGAAGTTTGAAATCAAAGGATTAAGCCAGCTGAGCAACGAGCAGCTAGATAGCATTGTGCATCACAGCTCGCATTTGTATTTCACCGATACCTATGGCATTTATTCGCTTGAATGGTACAAAAGCGACCAAGCTACAGAGCGGTCGAAGCTGATTTATGGGGGCTTGAGTAAAAACGATGTATACACCTTGGGTGCAGCCAAAGCAGGCGGTAAAACCATTATCACTGAGTTTAATTGCATTGGCTCTCCTACTGCCTATAAGGAGCGGAAGGCGTTTGAAGAACTATTCGGACTGGAGTGGTCGGGCTGGATAGGCCGTTTTGTCGACAATCTCGACACCCTCGAAAACCTCGAAATTCCCAATTGGATGAAAAGAGGTTACGTTCAGCAGCACGGCCATTGGCCTTTTACCAAGGGAGGCATTGTGCTGGTAAATCAGAACGACCGCATTGAAATATTGGAGCAAGACAGCGAATTGTACTTTCCGGTGCCCGTTATTCATACGCAAGCCCGTTTGCAAAAGCGCTTGGCCCTGCCCGATACCATGCCCTACCCTTTTTGGTTCGATATCATGCGGCCCAAAACCGTAGAGGTAGATGCCAAATACCATTTATACACCTTGCCCAAGGGCGATTCGCTGCTGGCTAGCTTGGGACTGAGCGCCAATTTCCCAGCCATTTTATCGCACGACAGTACCGATTACCGTTTCTACTATTTCGCCGGCGATTTTGCTGATAATCCCATTCAATTTAAGCGGAGCTATTTCAGGGGAATTCGCTTTTTCAGGGAGTTTTTCTATGACCCCACCGAACCAACCGACCGTCATTATTTCTTTTGGGAGTATTACCTGCCCTTGCTCGACTACCTGCTCGAACGCTGATGTTCATAAGCTGTTGAAAATGAGCTGAATCAACTTCATGCTAAATTAACACAAACTGCCTACATTCGAAAAAAGGCTTTATGTGGAGGACATTAAGTGGGGCAACCGTAACCAGCTCATTGAACGAAATGGTTGAATCGTGGATTATTTCCGACAGGCAAGCAGGTTACCGCGTGAGGGTGTGCATTGGTACCGATTCGCAATACAAAGGCGGCTATACCGAATACGCTTCGGTAGTAGTGGTACTTCGCGAAGGGCACGGTGGCAAAATGTTGGTGCAAAAAATCAAAGACAAATTCCGCATGGGGGTACGCGAGCGCATGCTGCGCGAGGTAAGCATGTCGATTGAAGTGGCCTATGGCCTACTTGAAACCCTGAACAAACTCAACGTGCCTTTAGAGGTGCACGCCGACATCAATACCGATCCGCAGTTCAAATCGAACAGCAGCCTGGCCGAAGCCAAGGGTTATATCATGGGCATGGGCTTCGAATTCAGGGCCAAGCCCTTTGCCTTTGCCAGCAGCTGTTGCGCCAACAAAGCGGTAAACTAACCAATAAAAAACTCTACGGGCTTAACCGGCGAATAGGTGCGCATAAATTCTTCCACCTTTTCCACCATATTTTTACTGCCCAAAACCACAGGCGTACGCTGATGCAGCGATTTGGGTTGCAAATCGAGAATACGGTTGAAGCCATCGGTTGCCTTGCCGCCAGCTTGCTCTACAATGAAAGAAAGCGGATTACATTCATAACCCAAACGTAATTTACCCTCGGGCGACTTGCCGGTAGCCGGATAAATAAATACGCCGCCCTTGATCAAATTGCGGTGAAAATCGGCCACCATAGAGCCAATGTAGCGTGAGCTGTAAGGTCGTTTCGATTTTTTGTCAACTTCCTGGCAATACTTGATGTACTTTTTAATGCCTTCTGGAAAATCGGCATAGTTGCCCTCGTTGATCGAATAAATGGTGCCATTTTCGGGAATGCGCATGTTAGGGTGTGACAAACAAAACTCACCAATAGATGGATCGAGCGTAAAGCCATTTACCCCATGACCCGTGGTATATACCAACATGGTGCTGCTGCCGTAAACCACGTAGCCAGCGCCTACTTGCTCGCTCCCAGGTTGTAAACAATCTTCCAAGGTACCCGGTCCGCTAAAGGAGGTACGGCGGTAAATAGAAAAGATGGTGCCTATGCTCACATTCACATCAATGTTCGAGCTGCCGTCTAAAGGATCCATCAACACCACATATTTGGCGTCTTTCGACACTTCCGAAGAAATGGGGATGATATCTTCTTCCTCTTCACTGGCCACTGCACAGCATTCGCCACCCGCATTGAGGGCAGCAATAAATTGCTCGTTCGCAAATACATCGAGCTTCTTTACCTCTTCACCTTGGATATTGGTGGTGCCCGCTTCGCCCAGTATATTTACCAAACCAGCCTTGTTCACCTCGCGGTTCACAATTTTAGCGGCAATGCCAATGTCGCGCAAAAGACGCGAAAGTTGTCCTTTAGAGTAAGGAAATTCCTTTTGGCGTTCGATGATGAACTGTCCGAGCGTTACGACACGTGAAGGTGTTTGCATAATGAGCGTTTGGTAGAACGAAAATAAAGATTCCTTATCAGATAAGGTAGAAAAAAAGCCATGGAGCGGCGGGCAAGTCCTAAATTTGCGCCATGCAGTGGCTCAACTACCATGGCGAAATAGTGCCAGCAGAAAACTTCCGACTGGCCGCCGATAACCGGGCCATGCGCTACGGCGACGGGGTATTTGAGTCGATACGCATCATGTATGGCCAACCACTTTGGCTGGGCTGGCATTTCGATCGGCTGCAATACGGTTTGCGTGCCTTGGGCATCAAGCAGCCTTTTCTCTTCGATCATTTCGCCCTCCAAATTCAAGAGCTGCTTGAGGCCAATAAGGTGAGGCAGGGAGCCCGTTTGCGGGTGCAGCTTTGGCGCTCAGATGGGGGCTTTTACACCCCCTTGAACGACCAGGCCAGCTGGACGATGCAATTGGAGGCCTTGCCTCAAAATGCTTTTACCCTCAATTATAAAGGATTGATTGTTGGTGAAGCAAGCAGGCCCAAAAACGCGCTTTTTGTGCCCGATATCAAAAGCTCGAATGGTCTGCAGTACGTATTGGCTGGCAGAGAAGCACGAGATGCCGGTTGGGATGACGCGCTTTTGTACCACCCCGAAGGTGCCCTGCTCGAAAGCAGCAACAGCAATATTTTTGTGTTACGCGATGGAGTGCTGCGCACCCCTGCCTTAGACGGCGGCTGCTTGCCCGGCATCATGCGCCGCGTTTTTTTAGAGATGCTGCCTGCTGTGGGCTACCAGGTAAAAGAACAAATTTTATCACATGCCGATTTACAAGCTGCCGAAGAAGTATACCTTACCAATGCCATTCAAGGTCTTCGTTGGGTAGGTGGCTGGAAAAACAAGCGCTATTTCCGAAAGCAGGCCGTAGCCCTCAATGAAGCTTTGAATCAACTGGCTGTAAACAGCCTTACCAACTGATTATTCGAATTTCAAGGTCGACAAGCTGGCATTTCCCCTAAGCAAATCACTGGCCATCATGCGCTTTTTACCCTCCAATTGCACTTCTGTGAGTGTTAGCCAGCCATCGGCAACAGCTACTTGCCACTCGCCGGCTTGCAGGCGCGATTGTCCAGCCGGCACAAAATGCCGTTCGTGCTTGAATTGAGCCTTAAAAATCTTGATTACTTGCCCATTAATGGTTGAAAAGGCCCCTGGGTAGGGCGATAAGCCTTTGATGAGCTGTACAACAGTAGTTCCCTCCTGCGTCCACTGAATGCGGCAATGTTCTTTGAATATTTTAGGAGCCGCTTTGAGGGTACCATCGGCTTGGGGTTGAGGAATGTAGACTACTGTACCGGCAAATACTTCCTGCACCGTGCGCAGCATGAGCTGGGCACCGCGCGCCATCAGCAAATCATGTAACTGGCCTGCATCCATTTCGGGCCCAATATCTACCTTCTCTTGATGCACCACGTCTCCGGTATCAATCTCATGCTTTAACTTAAAAGTAGTGATGCCAGTTTCATGCTCACCATTGATGATGGCCCAATTGATGGGCGCTGCCCCGCGGTATTGTGGTAGCAGCGAGGCGTGTAAATTGTAAGTGCCCAAGGGTGGCATGTTCCATACCACTTCGGGTAACATCCTAAAGGCCACCACCACCTGCAAATCGGCACGGTACGACGCCAACTCGGCTAAAAATTCGGGATTCTTCAGCTTTTCGGGCTGCAATACCGGAATATCTTGCGAGACGGCATACTGTTTCACAGGCGATTCCTGCAGCTTTTGACCTCGGCCTGCAGGCTTGTCGGGCATGGTAACCACGGCTACCACCTGTTCACCAGCTTCCACCAAAGCCTGCAAACTGGCCACGGCAAATGCGGGCGTTCCTAAAAAAATGATGCGTTTCTGTTCCATTAAAATCTGCCCATCAAGGGTATAACAAGTATTTTTTGCGCATTTCGGCAAAAGCTTTTAATCCCGGCTCCCAACTTTTGCGGATGTCGGCTTCGGTCATGCCCGCGGCAATTTGTTTGCGCAACACATCGCCACCCGCCAATTTGTCGAAAAAGGGCGTGAAAAACTTCGTTTTATCGGGAGCTTGGGCATAAAAAGTGAGTAAGGGTGCCAAATCGATACGGGCCAGCTGCCTCAGGTTGGCTACTGGCTGTTTGCCATAATCGAAACCATGGCAAAGCACACCCATTTGTGGGGGTTTTTCGGCTTTTCCGGGAATAGATCGCGGAATAAAGCTCGTATCTCCCCCTTTGAACCAAGGTGCGCCTACCAACTGAAAGGGCCTATCGGTGCCCCTGCCCAAACTGATATCGGTGCCCTCAAAAAAGCAAGTTGAGGGATACAAATACACCGAATGCATATCGGGTAAATTGGGCGAGGGAGGAATGGGCAAGTCATAGGCTGTTTGCCGGGTATAGCCTTTGAGCTTTACGATTTGCAGTTGGCATTTCACACCGCCCGCCAACCAGCCTTCGCCATTGATCATTTGCGCATATTCGCCCAAGGTCATTCCGTGCACAATGGGTATGGGATGCATGCCCACAAAAGAACGGAAGGCGGTATCGAGCATGGGACCATCGATGTAATGCCCGTTCGGATTCGGACGATCGAGCAGTAAAAGTGGAATGTTCTGTTCGGCACAAGCTTCCATGACATAGTGCAGGGTGCTGATGTAAGTATAAAAACGAGCGCCTACATCCTGCATGTCGAAAATGAGAAGATCAATTCCCTTCAAATCGGCAGGCTGCGGCTTCTTTTTGCTGCCGTAAAGCGAAATTACAGGCGTTCCGGTTCGCGGATCTTTTCCGTTTTCAATTTTAGCTCCTGCTTCGGCTTCTCCCCTAAAACCGTGTTCGGGGGCAAAAACGGCCTTTACCGATTGCTTTTCGCGCAACAGTGCATCCAAAATATGTCCCTGCGGGGTATAAGCCGTATGATTTACCACCAGCCCCACCGTTTTGCCTTGCAAAAGGGGTTTCCATACTTGGGTTTGTTCTGCCCCGCTGAGCAGCTGGGCTTGTCCCTTACAAGCAATCCCCACAAATAGCCAAAGAAATAGCGCAGCTTTCCTAATTTTGGGGCAAATAGCAGTTTTTGTCACTGATCCGATTTTTGTTTAAGCGGCTGGCCATCGACCAAGGCAACCACCTCTCGCGATTGGTGGTACGCATTGCCATTGCCGGGGTAGCCACGGGCATTGTGGTGATACTGGCTGCCAGTGCCATTGTAAATGGCTTCCAGCAAAGTATTCCCGTCAAATTTACCGGCTTTTGGGGGCACATTCAAGTAAGTAAGCTCGAAATGAGCCAATCTTTTGAGCAACGCCCCTTTACCTTGCGTACCGATGAACGCGAACAACTGCGTCAAACCCCTGGCGTTCAGTGGTTGGCACCCACCGCCACCAAGGCTGGCATTGCACGCACCGAAGAAGCTTTTGAGGGCTTTGTGCTCAAGGGAGTGGATAGCAGCTATCGGCTCGATTTCTTGGCTACTTGCCTCAGTGCAGGCCAACTGCCCTCATTCAGCACCGAAGAAGCCAGCAATGAAATGCTAATACCCGAGTCGGTGGCGCGCAAACTTCAATTAAAAGTAGGCGATAAACTTCAGTGCTTTTTCATTCAAGAACCACCCCGAGCGCGCGTTTTTACCATAAGTGGTATTTATAAACTAGGTATAGAAGGTGAATTTTCAAAGCCCTATGCCATCATCGACCTGCGGCACATCATCAAGCTCAATGGTTGGGCCGATGACGAAATGGGCAGCATGGAAATACATTTGGCCAAAATGGACGATATGCAAGAGGTGGCCTACCAAATGAGCGACCAGCTGGATGCACGCTTGGAGGCTTACACCGTGCAAGACCTCTACCCTAACCTCTTTGGCTGGTTGCAGCTGTTCGATTTAAATAAACAAGTGCTCATGATCATCATGTTGCTGGTAGCAGGCATCAACATGGTTTCGGCTTTGTTTATTCTCATTTTAGAGCGCACCCAAACCATCGGGCTCTTCAAAGCCATGGGCATGCAAACGCGCAGCATCAGCGGGCTGTTTGTACTCACCGGGGCCTACATTGCCTGTTTGGGCATGCTCATTGGCAACGCACTGGCCTTCACCTTGTATTGGCTTCAAACCCACTATAGCCTCATCAAACTCGATGAAGCCAGTTATTACGTGGCTGCAGTTCCCCTGGCCATCGGCTGGAGCGAATGGCTGATGCTGAATGTGGCCACTTTTGGGGCGTGTGTAATACTCTTATTGCTTCCTGCCTTGGCCATTGCGCGCATTCGGCCGCTGGAAGCCATTCGCTTTCAATAAGCCTAAGCCTCGTTTTCGTAGTAAATTTTATAGTACTTCCGTCCATCGGCATCGGTACCTTGCTCAATGAGACTGCGATTGCCGTGGATGTAGATGTGAAAGTTCTTATCGAGCTTGAGCACACTCTTAAAAATGCGCTGCTGCTTTTTCACTGCCTGTCGAGAGATTTCAAAGTTATCGGCCAGCTCCCAGTTCACTTCTTCGCTGTACTGCTTGTTGTACTGGTGAAAACTGCGAATCACTTCGGCATCTTGCAGTACTTCCTCTTCAAAATTGCGCTTATCGAAGGTGTAGTTCTTTTTGAAAAAGGCCACCGAACGATTCAATAAATCAATCTGATCGGCTTTGTTGATTTCAAACTCCTCGGGATATTGCTGGGTTACAAAGTTTTTGGTGAGACTCAACACCGCATTGGTATGGTTAATATGGTCGTTTTTCGACTGCGCCCCAACAAAATCACGCGTCCAATATTCGGTTTCGCCCCCTGCCTTTTCTAAGGGCAACAGGGTGTAGCCCACATCTTCACTGAAAAGCACCAAAAGCGCCTTTTCAAACTTCTTAGAGCCAATGCCTTTGCGGAAACGCAAGCCCGTTTCACCAGTGATGACCTCCGATGTTTCGATGAAAAAGTCTTTGTTCTCGATTTTATAGATCCCCACAGCATCGTAAACTGCGTTTCCAAAAGTCACATCTTGAAAATGAATCACAAACAAATCGCCGCCCGGAATGGCAGGATGCCGCGATACATCGTGCAGGTGCTTGGCCATGCCTTTGCTGCAGAATACAAAATCTTGCCCCAATTCTATGCTCTTGCACAAACTGAAAAGCGGATTCAACTCCAAAGAAACCGGATGGGTAAACTCCTGCGTTTGCGCTACCTGATTGAAGGGTTTCAAAAAGATGCGCCTCAAGGCCTCATCTTCAGCTTCGTCGGCCCTGAAGTATACCGAATCGTTTAATTCAGGGGCCAAATCACTCTCCACATCGTGCAAACGGTGGTAAATGAGCTTGTTGATGCGCGCCAGTTCGTACTCAATCATAGGCTTAGCTGTCCCACTTTTCGAGTTGCTTCAAAAACACCTCCATGTCTTTCGGATAGGGTGCCGTTACTTCTACCTCCTGACCTTCGTCCCAACGGAACTTGATGGCCCGTGCATGCAAGGCAAAACGCTGAATCATGGGCTTCTCTTCTTCAAACTTGCCAATGTTGAATTTGCGTTTGATGGCCGACAAGTATGGGACTTTGGCGCCATAAGCGGTGTCGTTGGCAATGACGGCTTTGCGGGCAGCCAGGTGTACCCTGATTTGGTGTGTGCGGCCAGTAATGGGCGTACATTCAACCAGGGTAAAATGCCGGAAAAATTGCACCGACTGAAAATACGTCAATGCTTCTTTGCCACTCCCAAAATCAACGCGCATCAAGCCATTTCGGCCCGTGCCAATAGGCAAATCCACTTCTTCCATTTCAAATTGTTGAATGCCCTCTACCACTGCATGGTACTTTTTGAGAATGCGACGATGCTCAAATTCCATCGAAATGAAGCGGTACGACTCGTCGTCTTTGGCCAAAATCAATGCACCAGAGGTCTCTTTATCAAGCCGGTGACACAAGCGCAATTCAGGATCGTGGGCCTTGGCCATGCGCAATAACGAAGGGGCATCGGCAAAACGTTCGTCTAAAGAACTGAGCATCGGGGGTTTGTTTACCACCATCACCCTATCGTTTTCAAACAAAATCAGGTCGGTAAACTGTATTTTTTTCATGCCGCAAAAATACGGGCTTTTCTACTTATCGATGGCTTTTTCGAGCGTAACCCCAAAAGTACTTCCATCGCCCGGATTTGAACGCACATTTACACTCTGATTATGTGCCTCCACAATGTGTTTCACAATGGCTAATCCCAATCCAGTACCTCCTTCATCGCGCGAACGGGCTTTGTCGACCCTGTAAAAACGTTCGAACAAACGCGGCAAATGCTCTTCCTCAATGCCAATTCCGTTATCCGATACTTCGATGAGATAATTTTTGTCCATATCGTACAAGCCCATGAGGGTTTGTCCGCCTTCCTTGCCGTACTTAATTGAATTGGTAATGAGGTTCACAAAAACCTGTCGGATTTTTTTCTTATCGGCCCGAACAAAAAAAGGAGGCGTGCAGCCTTGTTTGAAGCCGAGGCTGATGCGCTTTTCCCGAGCCTTGAACTCCAATTGCTCCATGATGTCTTTGATGAGATCGTACACATCAAAGGTTTCGATGTCGAGCTTTTGGCTACCACTTTCAAGCTCCGATATGGTCAACAGGTCTTTTACGAGCATTTCCATACGGTCGGCGCTTTTTGCAGCCTTTTTAAGAAAATGCCGGGTCAATTCGGGGTCTTCCATGGCCCCGTCTAATAAGCTGTGTATGTAGCCCTGTATGTTAAAAATAGGGGTTTTCAGCTCATGCGATACATTTCCCAAAAATTCTTTGCGGTAGTTTTCCATCCGCATTTCGTTTTCGAGCTCCACCCCCCGGTCTTTGGCCCAGTCGCTCACTTCGTGCATCACCTCGCCGAGCGGATCGTGACTCAATTTGTCTTGCAACTGCTGGTTAAATTTGCTCGATTTTACCGTGTAAATGGTCTTGTAAATGAGCTTCACCTTGCGGTAAACGAAGTAATTCACCGCGAATAAGACCACGCCGTAGCTGATGCCTCCACTAAGTAGTAGGCCCAAGAGCACCTTCCAACCCGACCAACCCAACATCCATCCCACTGGCCAAAGCAGCAAGGCAATGATGAAGGCCGCCAAAGCGGCTATGGCAGCGGGAGTAGGATTTTTCACTCAGCTCCGAACTTGTAGCCTACGCCTTTTACGGTTTGGATGTACTCTTCGCCAATTTTTTCGCGCAATTTGCGAATGTGCACATCGATGGTGCGGTTAATCACCACCACATCGTTGCCCCAAATTTGCTCCAAAATCAAATCGCGCGAGAAAACCTTTCCAGGTTTGCTAGCCAATAAAAACAGCAATTCAAACTCCTTTTTGGCCAATACAATTTGCTCGGTGCCTTTGGTCACGATATAAGTCTCGCGGTCGATGGTGAGGTCGTTGATCTGAATTTTAGGCTGCACTGCCTCTTCTTTGCCGCCCGAGCGGCGCAAAATAGCATTGATGCGGCTCAACAGAGCCCTGGGCTTGATGGGCTTGGCAATGTAATCGTCGGCACCCGCACTGAAACCCATGATTTCAACAAATTCCTCGTCGCGGGCAGTTAAAAACACCACGAAAGTATTTTTGAGCTTGTCGATCTCCCTGATTTGGCGGCAGGTCTCAATGCCATCCATTTTGGGCATCATGATGTCGAGGATAATTAAATCGGGCCGCTGCTCACGTGCAATGCGAATGGCATCGGCACCATTGCTGGCAGTGAGCACTTCGTAACCTTCTTTCGAGAGGTTGTAGCCAATGATTTCGAGTATATCGGGCTCATCGTCTACTGCGAGAATTTTGTACCGGGCGTTATTCATAACCAAAATTTAACGGCAAAGAAAACCCAATTTTACACCAACCCCATTGCCGTCGCTGTTAAGTTATCATTAATTCACGGAAGGCAAAAATGCCTTCCGTGAATTTGATTTACTGCAACAGCGATTCGAGCTTGCTCTCAAGCTCCTGACCGCGCAAATTGCGGGCAACAATATTTCCTTGAGGATCAACAATCAAGGTGGCTGGAATAGATTGGATGGCATACAAACCGGTTACCATCGAATCCCAATATTTCAGATCGCTTACGTGCTTCCAAGCCAACTTATCATCGGCAATGGCTTTCACCCATTCGGTCTTACCCCGGTCGAGCGATACTCCCAAAATTTCAAAATTTTTGCCCTTGAAGCGCTCGTACATCTTTACCACATTCGGATTTTCCTGTCGGCAAGGAGCGCACCACGATGCCCAAAAGTCAACCAAAACGTATTTGCCGCGCAAATCGCTCAATGAAAGGCTGTCGCCTTCTGGCGTGGCCAGTTTAAAATCGGGAGCTGGCTTGCCGGGCTGCAATTCAGCCAAATTGCGGTAAGGCTCTACAAACTGCTTGAACCAAGCGGTGTATTTGCTTTTAGCGTGCTCTTGCTCAAAGCGGTTGAGCAAGCCAAAAAACCACTCAAATTCAGTCTCCGGTGAGATGAAATTAGCAGCATACAATGCTGCAAAAACAGGCACAATGCCGTTGTCGTTGTTGTCGATAAAGTCTTTTACAAAGGCCTTCTGCTCTTGCTGGTAGGCCTTGTACTTCTCTTGAGCTTCGGCACGCTTGGTTTCAAACTCAGGAAGGTTGGCATAAGGCATCAGCTCTTCGTTTAATCCAGAAACCTTTTCCTGAAAAGAATTAAAGGCCTTAAAATAGGCAATCAAATCTTCGCTGCCCTTCGAGCCCTTTACCTTGGCAGTAGCCACAAACTGATCGGCTTTGGCAGTAATCGCAATGGCTTCACCATTCTGTATCAATACAGGAATGATGCCCGAGGTGCCCATCGACAACATGTACACGGTAGGCTCGGAGGTGGCACTACCTATTTTAAAATTGCCTTTGTCGTCGATGACGGCCGAATCAACGGTCAAAGCATCTTCGAGGGTAAATTCAATGAGCTTCAACGTTTCGCCTGCAGCACCTTCAATGGTACCGCTGATCTCAAAACGGTCGTCGCCCACTTTGTTACAGGCCGTGGCGGCCAAAGCTGCTAAGAGCAGCACATACATTACACGCATATCAGTCTTTTGAAAGGATTTCTGTGATTAGTTGATTGGTCATTCGCGGATCGGCCTTGCCTTGGGTGCGCTTCATTACTTCACCCATAAACAAACCCAGCACCCCTTTTTTGCCGCTTTTAAACTCGGCTACTTTGTCGGGCCAAGCTGCCAAAACAGCTTCTACGTGCCCACGCAATTCGTCTTCATTGCGCTCTTGCACCAAGTTCAGGCTCTTGGCCAAAGTCAAAGCTTCGGCAGCAGGCTGTTCTAACAAGGCTGGGAACAACTTCTGAGAAGCCGCCGAATGACTCAATACACCCTCATCTACCAATTCGATGATGCTGGCCAGCTGTTTGGGTGGCAAGGGAAAATCATCGATATGCGAAGCTTCGGCATTGATCCAGCTTTTCACCGGGCCCATCACCCAGTTGGCAGCTTGTTTGTAATTGGTTGTCAATGATGTGAGCTCGTTGAAATAAAGTGCCACTTCACGGGTATCGGTGAGTACACCAGCATCGTATTCGTTCAAGCCAAAATCCTTGGTAAACTTAGCTACCAGCGCTGCAGGCAAAGGCGGCATGGCAGCACGTACGCCCTGCACATAACTTTCTTCCACAATTACAGGCTGCAAATCGGGCTCGGGGAAATAGCGGTAGTCGTTGGCCTGCTCTTTCGAACGGAGCGAAAAAGTAGTGCCTGCCACGGCATCAAAACTGCGCGTTTCACTGTCGAGCGAACCACCAGCTTCCAATACATCAATTTGGCGCTTGAATTCGTATTCAATGGCACGTTGTACGTTTCGGATGGAGTTCATGTTCTTCACCTCCACCTTGGTACCAAACTTGTCGCTGCCTTTCAAACGCACACTGATGTTGGCATCGCAACGCAAGCTGCCCTCTTCCATGTTTCCGTCGCAGATGTCGAGGTAACGAACCAGTTTGCGTACTTCGGTGAGATAGTTGTAGGCTTCGCGCGGCGACCGAATGTCGGGCTCGCTCACAATTTCCAACAAGGGTACGCCACAACGATTGAGGTCGATGAGTGAATCATAAGCATCCTGATCGTGCATGCTTTTGCCAGCATCTTCTTCCATGTGGATGCGCGTGATGCCAATGCGGCGAATTTCTCCGTTTTCGTTCGTTACGTCTAAGTGCCCTTCAAAACAAATGGGCGTGGTGTGCTGGGTGATTTGGTAGCCCTTGGGCAAATCGGCATAAAAGTAATTTTTACGCGCAAACTCATTCCAGCGCCTGATTTGACAGTTCATGGCCAATCCCAATTTCACGGCAAACTCCAGCACCCGCTCGTTGAGCTTGGGCAAGGTACCCGGATGACCCAACGAAATAGGACTCACTTGGCTGTTTGGTGCTGCACCATAACTGGCCGAATCGGCGCAATAGGCCTTCGATTGGGTATTGAGCTGGGTGTGCACCTCCAAACCCACCACCAATTCGTATTTATCGTAAATCGTATTTTCCATCTGTTACAAATAGCTTAACACCGCTTCCATGGCATCGTTCAATCCGGCCGCATGCGAACCGCCCGCAGTAGCCAAAAACGGCTGTCCGCCTCCTCCGCCCTGCATTTTCTTGGCAGCTTCGCGAACAATGTTTCCGGCATTCAATCCTTTCGACTGTACCAGACTGTCGCCAACCGCCACCACCATTTGTGGTTTGTCGCCAACAACGGCCCCCAAAACCACCAAGCTGTTGTCGGCATGACGGCGGAGGTCGTTGGCCAACTTTTTCAAAGCATCGGCAGAGCGGACTTCCACCCTGGCCTTCAACAACTGTGCTCCTTTTTCGGCAACGAACTGGGCGCTCAATTCTTGCTGTAAGGCATACAATTGCTGGTTCTCGAGCTGTTCCAATTCCTTGCGCAGTGCGGAGGTTTCTTCCAGTAACTTTTCTGCTTGAGCTACCAAATCCTTGGGGTTTTTCAGCAACTCACGCAGTTGATGCAATTGCGCTAACTGGGCATTTACCCATGCCATGGCGCGCTCACCTGTAATCGCTTCGATGCGTCGAACACCTGTAGCTATGCTCGATTCGCTGGTGATTTTGAACAAACCAATGTGCGCTGTATTGGGCACGTGCGTTCCACCACAAAGCTCTACGCTGTAACTGGGGTCGAAAGTGATAACACGTACAAAATCGCCATACTTCTCACCAAACAGGGCCATGGCGCCCAATTCTTTGGCTTGGGCGATGGGTACTCCGCGTCTTTCGTCTAGGCGAATGGCTTGCAAAACGCGCTCATTCACCATTTTTTCTACCTGCTGCAACTCTTCCTCGGTCATTTTAGCAAAATGCGAAAAGTCAAAACGCAAATAATCGGCATTTACCAAACTGCCTTTTTGCTCTACGTGGGTACCGAGTACCTGGCGCAAGGCAGCGTGTAATAAGTGTGTTGCACTGTGGTTGGCAGCCGTTGCTTCGCGCTTGTGGTGGTTCACCAAGGCCACAAACGTATCGTCGAGCTGGGCTGGCAAGCGATCCACTTCGTGCACATGCAGGTTGTTTTCCTTGTAGGTATTCAACACCGCGATTTTTTGTCCATCGCTGCCCTGCAAATAACCCGTATCACCCACCTGTCCTCCGCTTTCGGCATAAAAAGGAGTCTCGGCCAGTACCAATTGAAATACTTCTTTGTTTTTGGCCTTGACCGATCGGTAGCGCTGAATGCGTGTTTCGGCTTCCAACTGATCGTAACCCACAAACTGCACGGGCTCCTGCTCTTCGCTCACCAGCATCCAATCGCCGGCATCTACTTTGGCAGCCTCACGTGAGCGGCTTTTTTGCTGCTCCATCTCGGCCTTGAAGCCTTCTTCGTCGATGCTGAAGCCGTTTTCACGGGCAATCAAAGCAGTGAGGTCGATGGGGAAACCGTAGGTATCGAACAATTCGAAGGCTGTGGCACCATCGATTTGCTTTTTGCCGCTCGATTGCAATTCTTGCTGCACCTGGGCCAAACGACGCAAACCGTTGGTGAGGGTACGCAAAAAGGCCACTTCTTCCTCTCGGATGATGCGCTGTACAAAATCTAATTGGGCTGGCAATTGGGTAAATACCGCACCCATTTGTTCAGATAATACCGGCACCAAACGGTATAAAAAGGGCTCTTCGAAACCCAAGAAGGTATAGCCGTAACGAATGGCGCGGCGCAAAATGCGGCGACAAACGTAGCCAGCCTTGTTGTTCGAAGGCAGTTGGCCATCGGCAATCACAAAGCTGATGGCACGGATGTGGTCGGCAATGACCCTGAATGCCACATCGGCATCGTGGTGTTGTCCGTAGGTATGACCGCTCATGCGTTCCAACTGTTGAATCAGCGGTTGGAAAACATCGGTATCGTAATTACTGCTTTTGGCGGCGATGGCACGGCACAAACGCTCGAAACCCATGCCGGTGTCGACATGTTGCGCAGGGAGCTTTTCCAACGAACCATCGGCTTTGCGGTTGAATTCCATAAACACGAGGTTCCAAATCTCAATCACCTGCGGGTGGTCGTTGTTCACCAAGGTAGCTCCCGAAACGGCTGCGCGTTCTTCGGCCGTACGCAAATCGACGTGGATTTCGGAGCATGGGCCGCAGGGACCCTGATCGCCCATTTCCCAGAAATTGTCTTTTTTATTGCCATTGAGGATGCGCTCGGCTGGCACCCACTTCAGCCACTCTCGCTTGGCATCATCATCAAAACCCAAACCTTCGTTGGCATCACCTTCGAAGACGGTAACGTACAATCGGTCTTTGTCGAGACCAAAAGTTTCCGTCAAAAGCTCCCAGGCCCAGTCGATGGCTTCTTTTTTGAAATAATCGCCAAAGCTCCAATTGCCCAGCATCTCAAACATGGTGTGGTGGTAGGTATCGTGCCCTACATCTTCCAGGTCGTTGTGCTTGCCCGATACCCGCAAACAGTGCTGCGTATCGGCCACGCGCGGGTATTTCACAGGCTGATTGCCTAGAAAAAGTTCTTTGAATTGATTCATGCCCGCATTGGTGAACATGAGGGTTGGGTCGCCTTTCACCACAATGGGTGCAGGGTTTTCGATGTGATGTCCGCGCTCCTTGAAGAAGTCAAGGAATTGTTGCCGGATCTCCGTAGCTGTCATAAATGGCTGAACTTCCGATTAATAGCTTTTTGTACTGAAACTAAATTTGCAAAGGCCCTGAAGCTGTTGTAATTTCAGCGGCGCTAAATTACATAGAAATCTCACAGCATGGCGAGAGTAAAGTACTACTACAACGCGGCAAAACTCAAATATGAGAAAATTGAACTCAGCTGGAAACAGTGGGTCATCCGTGTATTTGGCTTTTTGTCGGCCACCGCTGTTTTCGCTGCCATCATCATTGCCTTTGCCTATACCTACCTTGATTCGCCTAAGGAAAAACAGCTAAAACGCGAAATCGCAGGCATGGAACTGCAATACGATTTGCTAAACGAAAAAGTAGAATTGCTCGAAAAAGCATTGGGCGATTTACAAAATCGCGACGACAACATTTACAGGGTAATTTTTGAAGCCGAGCCCATCCCCGAAAATAGTCGACGTGCTGGCGTGGGCAACAAAGACTACCGTGAGCTGCAGTCGTTTTCGAACAGCGATTTGCTGATAGAAAGCAGCAGTCGGGTCGATAAACTGGCCAAACAGCTCTTCATACAAAGCAAAAGTTACGATGAAGTAGTGGGCATGGTAAAAGCCAAATCGGCCTTGATGGCAGCCATTCCGGCCATTCAACCCATCAAAAACAAGGAGCTCAACCGCATCGGCTCGGGTTTTGGTTACCGCATCGACCCTATCTACAAAACCATCAAATTTCACGAAGGCATTGATTTTACGGCACCCATGCGCACCGAGATTTATGCTACGGGCGATGGTCGCGTTTCAGAAATCATGCGCATGGACCGCGGTTATGGCAATTGTGTGGTCATTGATCACGGATATGGCTATAAAACACTGTATGCCCATATGTCGCGCTTCAATGTGCGCGAAGGCCAAAAAGTAAAACGTGGTGAAGTGATAGGTTATGTGGGCAATACCGGCAAATCAACAGCCCCTCACCTGCATTACGAAGTAATAAAAGATGGTGCCAAGGTGAATCCGGTGAACTTTTTTTACAACGACATCACGCCCGAGCAATACGACCGCATGATCCAAAACGCATCGCAACTCAACCAAGCTTTCGACTGATATGCCTTATAAGTCTAAACCTATCGAAAAATCGTATTACAGCATTGGCGAAGTAGCCGAGCTGCTGGGCGTGAGCCAATCGCTCATTCGCTTCTGGGAAACCGAGTTTGAGCAATTGCAGCCCAAGAAGAACCGCAAAGGCAACCGCATGTATACGCCTGCCAACATCGAACAGCTGCGCACCATTTACCATTTGGTCAAAGAGCGTGGCTATACTTTAAAAGGAGCCCGTGAGATGTTGAAGTCGAAGGCACCGGTGGTAGATAAGCAATTGGCTGTTCGCGAAAGCCTGCTCAAAATCAAGTCGTTTCTCACAGAGTTAAAAGCCGATTTGGATGCTGGAGAAGCTGAAAATCCGCCTGCCCAAGCCTGAAAACTTTCAATTACAGCTTAAAATCTGCATTTTCGTATTTTCAAATTTCCCTTATGCTCGACAAACATGGCATCGCCAAGCGCATAGCGCGTGAATTGCAAGACGGCTATTACGTAAACCTCGGTATTGGTATTCCTACCTTGGTTGCCAATTACATACCCGAAGGTGTTGAAGTGGTTTTGCAATCGGAAAACGGTTTGTTGGGCATGGGGCCCTTCCCCATCGAAGGTGAGGAAGATCCCGATTTGATCAATGCTGGTAAGCAGACCATCACCACGGTTGCTGGCTCGTCGTTTTTTGACTCTGCCATGAGTTTCGGCATGATTCGCGCCGGCAAGGTCGATTTAACCGTATTGGGTGCCATGGAAGTGAGCGATACGGGCGACATTGCCAATTGGAAAATTCCGGGTAAAATGGTGAAAGGCATGGGTGGCGCCATGGATTTGGTGGCCAGTGCCCGCAACATCATTGTGGCCATGCAACATGTGAACAAAGCCGGCGAGTCGAAATTGCTACCCGAATGCACGTTGCCCATTACCGGCTTGAAGTGTGTGAAAAAGGTGGTTACCGAGTTGGGCTACTTTGAAATAGACGAACGGGGCTTTGTACTCAAAGAGCGGGCACCTGGGGTTTCGGTGGAAGAAATTGTGGCCAAAACAGCAGGCCGTTTGGTGGTGGAAGGCGCTGTGCCCGAAATGGTGCTCTGATGGCGCAACAAGCGTTTGACATTCGTTGGGCAACAGCAGCAGACATGCCTGCGGTGCATGCCCTCATCCACGAACTGGCCACTTACGAAAAGGCCCCCGAAGAACACACCTGCACCTTAGCGCAATTGACAGAAGACGGATTTGGTCCCAATCCCGTTTTCGAGTGCCTGGTGGCCGAATTGCCCGATGCAAGTGTAGTTGGAATGGCTTTGTTTTACACCAAATACTCCACTTGGAAAGGCAAATGCATCTTCCTCGACGATTTGATGGTGAACGAGCCCTACCGTGGCTTGGGCATAGGGAAAGCCCTGCTGCACGAGCTCATGCGTTTGGCCCGCGACCGCAAGGCACAGCGCTTAGAATGGCAGGTACTTGATTGGAACGAGCCAGCCATTGGTTTTTACCGCGCTTTGGGTGCTGAACTCGACCCCACTTGGATCAATTGCAAGTTAACTTTTCAGCAGCTTCAGGATTTTCGCGACTAAAACGTTCACTGAACAGTCGCAACACCACATTCTCGGCTTCAAATCTAACCGCAAAGGCGCGGAGGGAGCTATCATATTGCTTTGTGCTAAATTCGATTTTTAAAGTTTCGCGACCTAGAATTACCTTTCCGTTCAGAGCAGGAAATAGCTGAACGAATTGCGCGAGGCAGCGGAGGCATTTGGTCTTCGCTGCTTTGCCGCTCTACCGGAGGGCGCAGTGACAAGCCTGCGGCTTAATTCTAACATTCAGATAACCAGAAAACCCTATTTTTACGGCCAAAATATAGGCAGTGAAAGTATTCAAGTTTGGTGGGGCCTCGGTAAAAGATGCAGCCGGGGTAATGAACCTGAGCCGCATTTTGGGATTGTTTCCCGATGAATCGATTTTAGTTGTGGTTTCGGCCATGGGCAAAACCACCAATAAACTCGAACTGGTTATCCAAAGCTGGTTTACCCAGCAGCTGCCTGAGTGTATTGAGCACATTGAAGAATTGCGTTTTTACCACCAAGAACTTATTCGCGGCTTGGAAATCACCCGCCAGCAGCAATTTGAGCTCATCAAAAGCACCGATGGCTTTTTCGACCAATTACGCGAACTGGTTAAAAAACCCTCGAACACCAATTACAACCTGCAGTATGATCAGATTGTGGCTTTTGGTGAATTGGTTTCTACCCACATCATCAGCGGTTATTTGAACGCTGTAGGAACCCAAAATCGATGGCTCGATGCCCGTGAATATGTGGTTACCAACGATACTTACCGCGATGCGCGCATCCAATGGCAGCAAACGCAGTCGAACATCAGTCATTTGGCGGTAGATGGCAAACTCAAAGACGGCATCAACCTGGTGCAAGGCTTCATTGGTCGCGATGCCGTGAGTGGCAACACCACTACCCTGGGGCGCGAAGGCAGCGACTTCACCGCCTCCATCTTTTCTTATTGCTTGGGTGCCGCCGACGTAACCATTTGGAAAGATGTGCCAGGGGTGTTAAACGCAGATCCCAAGCTTTTCCCTTTCGCCGAAAAAATCGACGAACTGTCGTACGAAGAAGCAGTGGAGATGACCTATTACGGTGCCTCGGTGATTCACCCCAAAACCATCAAACCACTGCAAAACAAAGGCATTCGTTTGTACGTCCGTTCATTCGTACAGCCCGAGCAAGCCGGTACCGTCATCCGGCAAATCGACGAGCAACGGAAATTTCCGGCTTGTATCATTGTCAAGAAAAACCAAATGCTCATCAGCTTTGCCTCTCGCGACTTCAGCTTTGTGGCCGAAGAAAGCTTGAGTTTGATATTCGGTGAGCTGTATAAATTGGGCATCAAGGCGCATTTGAGCCAAAATTCAGCCATCAGCTTCCGCATTTGCGTCGACGACGATCCCTTCAAGATCAACCCCTTCCTCGAAGCCATTCGGCCACACTTCGACGTACAAACCGAAGGCGGACTCACCTTGTGGACCCTCCGTCACCAAAGCGATAAGCTCGAAAAAGGCCTTATCTCGGGCAAAACGGTACTGCTTGAGCAGCGTGTAAAGCACACAGTTCAGTACGTTTTGCGTTAATTTGTACCCATGGCCTCAATCAAAGCTCAATTCAGCCGCATCGAAGTGGTGGTCCTCGACGTGGACGGCGTACTCACCGATGGCTCGATTGTGGTAACCGCCCAAGGCGAAGAAAACCGCATCATGAATACCAAAGACGGTTTTGCGCTCAACCATGCAGCCAAAATGGGCTTCCCTGTTTGGGTCATTTCTGGCGGTAAATCACCGGGGGTAGCTACCCGCTTGCATCGTTTGGGACTCAAAGAAGTCCACCTGGGTATAGATAATAAACTAGAGACCCTGGAGTCACTTTTGTCCCAAAACAACATAAAAAAAGAAAATGTACTGTACATGGGCGACGATCTGCCCGATTACCACTGCATGCAAACTGTAGGAATTGCGGCTTGTCCGGCCGACAGCGCTCCCGAAATCTTGGCCATTGCCCAATACGTTGTGCCGGTGGATGGCGGCAAGGGCTGTGTACGTCATTTGCTGCGAGAAGTATTGCTCGCCAAAGGCTTATGGTTTGTTTCTGATGCTGTAAGTAGTTGAACATGGACCTACTCAAACGTTTGCGCTGGCCTAATTTGTTGCTCATGGCCTTGTTGCTATTGAGTGTGCGCTATTTTATGATGGCCCCCATTTTTGAATCGTATGGGCTGAATTTGATTTTGAATCATTTGGATGTTGCGCTGCTGACACTATCGTGCCTCTTGGTTGGTGCCGGAGGATATTTGATCAACGATTATTACGATCAGGAAGCAGACGTCGAAAATGGACGTCCCGCCATGCAACAACCAGCCATGGTTTTGCGCTGGTACGGCATACTGAGTGTTGCGGGCATTGCCCTGGCGGCTTGGGTGGGCTTTCGAGCTGGTTTGTTGAACCTGGCTATCATCAACATCATTGCCACCTTTGCGCTTTGGAAGTATGCCGAAAGCTGGAAAGGAATCCCCTTACTCGGCAACCTAGCGGTTTCAGGCATGTTGGGTTTGTTGATTTTCGTTCCACTGGTATACGAATACATAGCCATCAGCGTGCTTTATCGCGAGGCACCACAGTCGGCCCGTTTTCTTTTGTACGCCAGTGTAGTTTATGCCTGTTTTGCTTACCTCACCAATTTGGTACGTGAGTTGGCCAAAACGGCTCAAGATGTGCATGGAGATGCACAAGCCGGCTACCGTACCTTCGCCGTGGTTTATGGTGCTGCAGCTACGCGTAAATTGAGTGTCATTTTGATGTTGGTGGTATTGCTTGGCTTACTGTTGGTGGCCTACCAGCAACTGGTGCAGCAAGCCTGGTACAACTTGGGCTATTTGCTTTTTACGGCGGTTTTGCCTGCTGTATGGGCATTGGTGCAGTTGATTCAAAGCAAAGAAGCGGCTCAATTTGCCAAAGCCAGTCGCAGTCTCAAGTGGTTGTTGCTAGGCGGCATAGGTTCAATGGCCTGGTTCTACCTCCAACTCATTTATTTCTAATATGATACAGCTTCCGTATCGCTTGATTTTGGCTTCGGGATCACCCCGCCGACAAGAGTTGCTCAAGCAAATGCAGTTGGAGTTTGAAATCCGCCTGCAACAAGTCGACGAAACTTATCCTCCCGATTTGACAACCGAACGTATTGCTGAGTACCTGGCCTGCAAAAAAGCAGCTGCTTACAAGTTGGCAGATGATGAGTTGTTGCTCACCGCCGATACTGTGGTAGTTTTGGAAGGCGAAGTATTGGGCAAGCCTGTAGATGCCGATGAGGCTTTCCGCATGCTCCGACAGCAATCGGGCAAAACCCAAGAGGTATATACCGGCGTTTGTTTGCGCACGGCCGACCAAACCCACAGTTTCAGTGCTTTGACCAAAGTACACTTCAATCACCTGACCGACGAGGAAATTCACTTTTACATCAGCCATTTCCAACCTTTCGACAAAGCCGGCGCTTATGGCATCCAAGAATGGCTGGGCTTTGTGGGCATCGAAGGAATCGAAGGCAGCTACACCAATGTGATGGGACTTCCTACCGAAACGCTATACGCTGAGTTGCGGGCTTTTCAGTTATAAAGTCAATCAAGAAGCTAATGCTTCCCCACCAACGAAAACCCAAAAGGCAAAAAACTACTTACGCTTTCGGCTTCAATAACGGGTTGGCTGTTGCCTTGGAGGTAGATGCGTATGGGACTCCCCTGCCGCTTTTCCACATCGCTCATCACTTGCAAGCAGCCGCCGCATGGTGCAGCCGGCTCGGCATCGGCTTTGCTGGCCGAACGGATGGTGATGGCCAGTGCATCAATGCGTTTGCCTTTGTGCTGCACGCCGGCGGCAAAAAAAGCCACACGCTCGGCACACAAACCACTCGGAAAGGCCGCATTTTCCTGATTGCAGCCTTGCAGCACCGTTCCATCTTCCAACCGAATGGCAGCCCCTACATGAAAATCGGAATAAGGCGCATACGAAAGCTTGGTGGCATCGACGGCAGCAGCCAACAAATCGCGGACTTCGGGAGCCAGCTGGTGGTCATTTTCATGTTCAATGAGTCGGATATGTCGGTTGATTTCTTTCACTTTTTTGTGTTTGTAGCCATGCCTGATGCCGGCTTATCTCACTAATATTGTCCCAATTTTCATAAAACGCATCAAAAATCCATCGGTTTTGAAAAATATTCTGGTTTTGGGCGCTGGCCGCTCGAGTGTTTATCTCATCGATTACCTGCTACAACATGCTGAGATTCAGCAATGGGAAGTCACCATCGCCGACCTTTCGGCAGAAGCTGCGGCCCAAAAAGCCAAGGGGCATCCGAACGCTCGTCCCGTTGCTTTCGACCTCAATAACAACGATTTGCTCCAAGCAGAAGTGCTGCGTACCGATGTTGTGGTGTCGCTCTTACCTGCCGACATGCATTTGCCCGTTGCCCAAGCCTGTGTGCAACACGGCCGCTCGATGTTTACCGCCAGCTATGTGTCGCCAGGCATGCAAGCTTTAGATGCTGATGTACGTGCCAAGGATTTGCTGTTCCTCAACGAAATTGGCTGCGATCCAGGCATCGACCACATGAGTGCCATGGAACTCATCGACGAAATCAATGCCAAGGGCGGAAAAATCACCGCTTTTTACAGTTATACCGGTGGTTTGGTAGCCCCTGCTTGCGATACCAATCCCTGGCATTATAAATTCTCTTGGAACCCACGCAATGTGGTGCTGGCCGGACAGCCGGGTCCCGCACGCTACCTCGCCAATGGCACCGTCAGGTATGTACCCTATGCCCGACTTTTCAATGAAGCAGCCCGGGTAGAAGTTCCTGGCTTCGGCTTTTTGGATGCCTATGCCAACCGCGATTCGCTTCCCTACCAGAGCTTATACGGGCTCGAAAGTGCCCATACCTTGTTGCGCGCCACCTTCCGCTATCCCGAATACTGCGACGCATGGTCGGTGATGGTATACCTGGGGCTCACCAACGAGCAGTTACAATTCAACCATTGCCGCCAAATGCGTTACCGCGATTTGCTGAATGCCTGTCTGCCACCCGATAATACCCCTACTGTACGCGCTGGCTTCGAAAAAACCTTGCGTGAAAAACTGCACTTCGATGCCCCCACCGTAACGCGCATCGCAGAACAGTTTGCCTACCTCGACTTTTTCAGTGAACGCACCTTTTCGCGCGACCAGGCCTCGGCTGCTCAATTATTGCTCGATATTTTGCAAGAAAAATGGCAGTTAGAAACAGGAGATCGCGATTTGGTAGTGATGCAACACCGATTCGAGTATGAATTGAATGGTGAACACAAAGTCAAAACCAGCACTTTGGTGTTAGAAGGCGAAAACGACTACCACACAGCCATGGCCAAGACTGTAGGCTTGCCATTGGCCATGGCCTTGCGCCGCTATTTACTGGGCGAAATTGGCTTAAGGGGCGTTCAAATTCCCATTCAACCAGAGATTTACGAGCCCATTTTGACCGAATTAGAGGAGTGGGGCGTGAAATTCCACCACAATTGATGCGTAAGCACTTGTTTAAAAGCGACTTTCCACTATCTTTGCAGCTCGTTAAAAATTAACGTTCAATGTCAGTTAAAATTAGATTACAGCGTCATGGTAGAAAGGGTAAGCCCATCTATCATATTGTGGTGGCGGATGCACGTGCTCCAAGAGACGGGAGATTCATTGAGCGTTTGGGTCAGTATAATCCAAACACCAACCCGGCAACCATCGAAATCAACGTAGACAAGGCCGTAAACTGGTTGCACAACGGTGCCCAGCCAACCGATACTTGTCGTGCCATTCTCTCTTACAAAGGTGTGCTCGTGAAAAAGCACCTTTTGGAAGGTGTTAAAAAAGGAGCTTTCAGTGCTGAAGAGGCTGAAACGCGTTTTGCCGAGTGGGTAAGTGCCAAAGAAAGCAAGGTTAGTGGTAAGGTAAACAACCTTTCTGCTGCTGAGCAAAAGCGCAAGGCTGCTGCCATGGCTCACGAAGCCAAGGTGAAAGAAGCCCGTGCTGCTGCTATCCTCGCTAAAAACAGTCCGGTTGCCGAAGCCGTGGCTGAAGAGGCTGCTGCAGAAGAAGCTGGCGAGGCACCTGCAACAGAAAACAACGAAAGCGCTGAGTAATCAGTGACCTTCGATCAGGTTTTTGAGCTGGGTTACCTCGAACGCTTGCACGGTGTGCAAGGCGAAGTAGTATTGGTAATCGATGCAGATCAACCTGAGCATTACAAACAATTGGGATCAATTTTCCTGGACATCCGGGGTAAATTGATCCCATTTTTTATTGAAAAGCAAAAGCAATTGCGCAAAAACGAGCGCTTGCTGAAGCTCGAAGACATCAAAAACGAAGCAGAAGCCTCCGACTTGGTTGGTTCAACTGTTTATTTACCCATCAGCCAGCTACCTCCGCTCAAGGAGCACCAATATTATTACCACGAGCTCATTGGTATGGCAGTGATCGACCAACACCAACAAAACGTTGGTACGGCAACAGGCGTGCTCGAAACACCACAGCAGATGCTGCTGCAATTCGACCACGAAGGACACGAGGTTTTGTGTCCCATGCACGACGACATCGTGAAAAAGGTCGACAAAGCTGCCCGCTGCATTTATGTAGATTTACCCGAAGGTCTGCTTGACGTTTATAAGTCATAATCATGCGCATCGACATTCTAAGCGCGGTACCCCGCCTGCTCGACAGTTTTTTGCAGCACAGCATCCTCAAGCGGGCGCAAGACAAGGGTTTGGCAGAACTGGTGGTGCACGACTTGCGCGATTACAGCAGCAACAAATACCGCCAAATCGACGACCAGCCTTACGGTGGTGGTGCTGGCATGGTGATGATGATTGAGCCCATACACAAGTGCATCGAGCAACTTAAATCGGAGCGATCATATGCCGAAGTAATTTATATGTCGCCCGACGGACAAATGCTCGACCAGCCGCTATGCAACCGCTTGGCAGTTTCGGGCAATCTCATTTTGTTGTGTGGGCATTACAAGGGTGTAGACGAAAGGGTGCGCGAACATCTTTGCACCATGGAAATTTCGGTAGGCAACTATGTGCTCACTGGAGGTGAATTGGCCGCGGCCATTGTAGCAGATTCGGTGGTGCGCTTGTTACCAGGCGTATTGAACGACGAGACCTCTGCCCTCTCCGATTCGTTCCAAGATGGTTTGGTAGCGCCACCGGCTTATACACGTCCGGCCAACTACCAAGGCTGGGAAGTGCCCGCCATTTTGCGGTCAGGTCACGAAGCCAACATTGAACGCTGGCGCTACGAGCAAGCCGTTGAAAGAACCCGCCAACGCCGACCCGAAATGCTTGGCGATTAATGCATAATATTTTTGCTTTATCCAAATTAGCGCTATATTTGCAACTCGTTTCGAAAAAAGCTTAACACAGATATCATGAACCTGGTAAAATTTGTTGAAGAAAATGCGGCCGTAGGAGCTCAATTGCCTGCTTTCAAAGCTGGTGACACTTTGGCCGTACACTATAAAATTAAAGAAGGAAATAAAGAGCGTACCCAGGTTTTCCAGGGTATTGTATTGCAGCGCCGTGGTGCTGGAGCTACCGAAACTTTCACTGTTCGTAAAATTTCCAACGGCATTGGCGTTGAGCGTATCTTCCCCATCAGCTCACCTTTTATTGAGAAAATCGATGTAGTTAGCCGTGGTGTTGTACGTCGTGCGCGTTTGTTCTACCTCCGCGATGCCAAGGGCAAAGCAGCTAAGGTGAAGACCAAGCGCTAATTCTATTATACCTACAAAAAAAGCCATGGAAAAATCCATGGCTTTTTTTTATGCAGTTTTGCCAAACAAAGGCACATTGGTTGGCTATAATTCGCCTATATCCTCATTCCAAAGCTGTGGATGTGTAAGAATAAAATCATTCATCATCTCAATACACTCAGGCAAATCAAGGTCTACCACTTCCACCCCATGTTGCTCCATGAATTCCTTGGCACCCTGAAAACTTCGCGACTCGCCTACAACTACTTTAGGAATTTTGAATTGTACAATGGTGCCAGCACACATAAAACAGGGCATTAACGTAGAGTAAATCACCGTATCCTTGTAGGATCCCACACGCCCTGCATTGAACAAACAATCCATTTCACCATGCAAAATGGGATTGTTTTCCTGCACTCTTTTGTTGTGGCCAGAGGCCACCAATTGCCCGTTCTTTACCAGTACCGATCCAATCGGAATGCCCCCTTCTGCCAAGCCCCTACGCGCTTCGGCTATGGCCGCTTGCATGAACTCATCCATAACACCTAAACTTAAGGATTTAACAAGGCATCCGCTCTTCGGCGTGCTTCTGTCACCAGCTGATCAGCACGTTGATTGGCTTCTTGTTCAGTGCGTTGGGCCTTTTGCTCGCCTTCTTTCCTGATTTGCTCTGCCGCTTTTTCTGCAGCGAGCTTTTTAACGGGATTACTTCCTGCATCTCGAATCAGTTTGTCGGCCGATTCATTGGCCTGACGCCGAATACCATCGGCAGCATTTTTACCTTCAGTACGCACACGGTTAGCCTGCTGCTCGGCTTGCACTAAAATTCGATCTGCTTCGGCTTGCGCTTGCTGCCTTTTTTTGGCTAATTCTTCACGGGCTTTTTGCTCGGTTTCGCGTTTTTTAGCATCCAGCTCCTGCTTCAATCGTTCTGCTTCGGCCTTGGCCTTGTCTTCGAGCTCCTTCTTCTTCCTGTTCAGTTCATCGAGGGCTTGCTGCTTGATGTTGTTGGCCGCCCCTGCTGTCATATCAGCCAAATCGGCCGACACCTTCGGGTCGGTGACCGTACCCGTCATTTTCACCTTGATGTTGATGTTGGGTGAAAGTTCGAGGTTCACGCCTTTGGCAGCCGCTTGTTTGCTTAACGATTGCATGAGGTTATTGGCTGCACCTAGTTTAGCACGTGGCACTTCCATGTTAATGGTATAGTCGATGCTTTGATCAAAGCCATTTGAACCAAATATGGTGAGCTTCATGTCTTGATAAACCACATCGAATGGTTGGATAAACACACGGCCATCTTCAAATTCAAAGCTCAAATCCACATTTTTCACCTCCATGCGACTAAGGTTCTGCATCTTGGTTACCTCCGCCAACTTTTCGAGCGGCTTAAAACCACTGATGGTGGCATTCGGAATTTTCATCAAGCCTCCACCGCTTAAGCTGTTTAAGTCGGGGGTCATGTCGCTCAATAAATCGCCCTTGATGCCAAATCCCGTACTAAATGTTCCACTGGTATATTGACCAACTGGTGCCACCTTTTGCATGGTGACAAAGGTTTTGAAGGTTTCTTGCACGCTGAATTGCTGCATGCCCAAATTGAAATCGAACAAGGGTTTTCCGGGCTTACGGGTATCGTAAGTGCCCGACATTTGAATGGTTCCACCTAAAACGCCCATGTTTACATCGCGGAAACCGAGGGTTTGTTCCTTTAACATCAAAGCCCCCTGCATATTGCTGATTTCCATGTTGTCGTAAAGCACCTTTTTGAAGTCGGCCATCAAGGTAAAATCGATGTTTCCCGGAATTTCAATGACCTCCAAAGAAGCACTATCTGTTGCCGGTTCATCGGGCGTGGTGCTTTCATCGGTACCCATAAGTTCGTTGAGGTGCAATAAATTCGATTTCACCAAAAAGCTGCCTTTCAATATATCGCGATTGAAATAATAGGTCACCATGTTATCTATTCTACCCTTGGCAACCAAATCAGAACTACCCATCTGCAAATCGAAATTCACCAATTCTACAAAACGTGGCGAAAACTTCATGCTGGCTTCTTTGATTTGCACTCCCTGTTCAATGCCTTCGTATTCAGTGAAAAAATCACGCAAGCTCATTGCGCCATCGAAGGTGAAATCGGTGTAGCGCTGTTGATCAATGGCGCTCATATTACCCCGAGCGGTTAAATCGCCCGAGAACTGTCCTTTCAAGGCTTTCACCTCCTCCACTGGATACCAATTTTTCACTTCAGCCAAATCCAAAGCCCCCTTGAATGAAGCCTCCACATAAGGATCACTCATGGGTGTTTTTGAAAGCAACTTGAGCTGCATGGGGTTACCCCCCAAATCCATGCTCAAATCTTTCAAATTCACGGTAGTAGCGTCTAAATCGCCATTCGGATTCACAATGGCCAAATCCATGTTGATGTTTTTCACAGCCGCTGGCAAAGCAGGATATTGGAAAAATCCTTTATCTACCAACAACTTAAAATCGAAGGCAGGCATACTGGTATCGTTATAAACGCCCTTCATTTTGCCATCGAACACAAATTTGCCAGAGGTCTTAATGTCTTTGAAATACTCGTTGAACATGCCTGGCACCACACTTAATAAAGCGCGAAAATCGCTCTGCGGGGTATTAAATGTCAAATCCATGCTGATATCGTCGGTAGGCATGGCCACTACCCCGGCGAATTTGAGGTTCAACTCATTCAAATAGAGATCGTTTTCGGTAAAGGTGAAGCTAAAGGCAGGCATATTGATGGCAATGGGCACATCGAACTTGCCTTTGGCCTTGCTGATGTATTTTACCCCTTCATAAGCATAGCTGAACGATGCGATATCGGTAAAGGTCTTCAATACAAAATCATCTTGGGTGAAATCGCCCGAACCAGTATGATCTACACCTAACAATTCGGCTTTCTGCTTGTAAAAAGCATCGTCATAAATAATGTCGACGTTTTTGAGGCTGTATTTCTGGATGCCAAAAGCAAATTGAGAAGGTTCTTCGGGTACTTCTTCTACGGTGGTGGTATCGGGGTAGGTGATGTCCCAATTCACCGATTCATCGGCCAACATGCGCAAATGAAGGCGGGCATCGGCCATAGCAATCGATTTGATTTTAAGGTCACCACCTCCCAAAACCGACATCAAGTCAATTTCAAATCGGAAGGTACCAATATTGGCCAAAGTGTCGCCTTCGAAAGGCGCATGATTGGCCACTACAAAATGCTCTACCGACAGGCTGAAATTGGGAAAACTCCGAAAAAGGCTCAATCCTACATCACCTAAGCTCACTGTAGCGCGCAGGTTTTTGTTCACTTCTTCTACCAAAACGGCTTTGATCTTGTCTTTATACACAATTGGCAATACGATAGCCGCAGCCAAAACAACAACTACTATTCCGCCAACAACCAGGAGAATTTTCTTAAACATATACGTGGTTTGCTACAAAGTTAAGGATGTGAACGGCTTTTGAAGCCAAATAGCGCCCTGTAGTTCAGCTTGTCGCCACAGGCAACGTATGGGGGGAAGCCTTAGGTAACATACAACCAAAAACTTGTTCAAAAGCAGCTAAAAAATGTGTTTTTACTTGCTCCATTGCAACCGCACCGCCAAGCTCTTGCTGCATGCTGGCAACGGCTTTGTCGTCAATACCGCAAGGAACGATGTGTTTGAAGTAGTCTAAGTTCGAGTTTACATTGAGCGCAATACCGTGCATGGTCACCCATCGACTGGTACGCACCCCCATGGCACAAATTTTTCGGGCCTTGCTTTCGTCATCTGCATCGAGCCATACGCCGGTATAACCCGGATACCTTTGGCCTGAAATGCCCCAATGTGCCAAAGTTTGGATAACTACCTCTTCCAAACTTCGCATGTACCAGTGAATGTCGGTACGGAATTGCTCGAGGTCTAAAAGCGGGTATACCACCAATTGACCCGGTCCATGGTAAGTGATGTCGCCACCTCGGTTGATGTGGTAGTAAGTGGCGTTTACGGCTTCAAGCCCATCATCATCCAACAAAAGATTTTCTGCTTTTCCGCTTTTGCCCAAGGTATACACATGTGGATGTTCTACCAGCAGCAGCTGGTGCTTGATGCGATGCTGCTCTTCGGGGGCTAAGCTGCGGTTGGCGGTTTTGAGCTGCAACTTTTCAGCAAACAATCGCTCTTGCAAGTCCCAGCACTGCTTGTAGTCGATGCTGCCCAAGTCGTAAACCGCAACTTCAGGCATGGTAGGCAGGCACGTAAGTTTCGAGTAAAACGCATTCGCCTTGCGGCTCCAACGAAACATTTGCAATGCAAGCTGGTACAAGGCAGGTTTGTCCCTTTTGAAGCAGCAACTCCCCTGCTCCAGCCTTTACCTTACAACTGCCTTCAATGCAGAGGTAAATCACCAAACTGTCGAGCGTCAAGTGGTTGCGCTCGTGGGCCTTATTCAACCACAATTTATGGGTGTGAAAATATTCGCCGCCAGCAAGAAAAACCGCTTGGTTGCGCTTATCGGTATAAGCCGATTTGTAAGCGGAATAGGCTTTAAAATCGAGCACTCCCAATGCTTGTTCGGTATGCAACTCGCGCTTATTTCCAGCCCCATCGGTGCGATCGAAGTCGTAAATGCGGTAAGTAATATCGCTGCTCTGCTGAATTTCGGCCAGCACTATGCCTTTGCCGATGGTGTGGATGCGGCCGGCGGGAATGTACAATACATCGCCCGGCTGCACTGCCTCACGATGCAGCAAGTGCATCACCGTGCCCGATGCTACAGCTGCCACATAATCTTCGGGAAGTGTATCGTTTTCAAATCCCACAACCAATTCAGCACCAGGCTCGGCATGTAGAATGTACCACATCTCGGTTTTGCCCAAACATTGATGCCGTGCACGTGCCTGTGTGTCGTTGGGGTGCACTTGCACCGACAAGTCCTCATCAGCATCCAAAAACTTAATCAGCAGCGGAAATTCGTCGCCGTGCTTTTCATACACGCGCTTGCCCGTGAGCAGTCCTTGGTGCAGTTCGAGCAATTGTTGCAAATTGGAAGGATATTCAGCCAATTCCGACACATCGCCTTTCACGCCCGAAATCTCCCAGCTTTCGCCGCAATTGGGCAAATGACCGGTTGACTTGTTCAAAAGCGCCTGCATGCGCTTTCCTCCCCATATTTTCTCCTTGTAAATGGGTTTGAACTGCAAAGGCCTGTTGAGCTCGGCGGGTATTGTGTGTGTTAAATCAGCCATGTTGAATCATTTTTTTCCAAGCATTGATAAGCCCGTTGGTAGAACCATCGTGGCTGCTCACTGGTTCAAAGTGCTCCAATTCAGGTAAGATGGCATTGGCCAGTTGTTTGCCCAACTCTACTCCCCATTGGTCGAAACTGAAGATGTTCCACAACACCCCTTGTACAAAAATTTTATGTTCATACATGGCAATCATGGCTCCCAATGTAAAAGGATCAATTTGTTTCACCAAGATAGAATTGGTAGGTCGGTTGCCTTCAAATACCTTAAAAGGCGTAAGTCGAGCTATTTCTGCCTCCGATTTGCCTGCTGCCTTGAGTTCGGCGCCTACTTCATATGCGGTTTTACCATTCATCAGGGCTTCGGTTTGCGCGAAGTAGTTTGCCAAAAGCTTCACGTGGTGGTCGCCAATGGGGTTGTGACTGATGGCAGGAGCAATAAAATCGCATGGAATGAGCTGGGTGCCTTGGTGGATGAGTTGGTAAAACGCATGTTGGCCATTGGTGCCGGGTTCACCCCAAATGATTGGTCCTGTGCTGTAATCAAGCCTTTCGCCATTTCTATCTACCGATTTGCCATTACTTTCCATGTTTCCTTGCTGGAAATAGGCGGCAAAACGGTGCAAGTACTGGTCGTATGGCAAAATGGCCTCAGAGGCTGCACCTAAAAAGTTGGTATTCCACATTCCTATCAAGGCCAGCAAAACGGGGATATTTTGGCTGAAATCAGCCGTGCGGAAGTGCTCGTCCATGGCATGGGCACCGGAGAGTAGTTTTTCGAAATTATCGTAGCCGATGCCCAATACAATGCTTAAACCAATGGCCGACCAGAGGCTGTAGCGCCCTCCTACCCAATCCCAAAACTGAAACATATTGGCGGGGTCGATGCCAAAAGCTTCTACTGCCTTTTGGTTGGTTGACAAGGCTGCAAAATGTTTGGCCACCGCTTTTTCGTCGCCCGCAGCCTGCAAGAACCACGAACGCGCACTGTGGGCATTGGTCATGGTTTCTTGGGTGGTGAAGGTTTTGGAGGCAATCAAAAACAAGGTCGTATCGGGCTGGCAGTTTTTGAGTACTTCGGCCAAGTGGGTACCATCGATGTTCGATACAAAATGTAGCTTCAGGTGATTTTTGTAGGGTTTGAGGGCTTCGGTAACCATCACGGGCCCCAAGTCGGAACCGCCAATGCCAATGTTTACCACATCGGTGATGGCCTTCCCTGAAAATCCCTTCCAGCTGCCGCCAATGATTTGCTCCGAAAAGGCCTTCATTTGTGCCAGCACAGCTTGTATTTCGGGCATCACGTCTTGGCCATCCAACATGATCGCCCGGCCCGATTGGTTTCGCAAAGCGGTATGCAGCACTGCCCGATTTTCGGTTTCGTTGATGGCCTCACCGGCAAACATGGCAGCTATGCCCGCTTTCAACTGACATTCGTCGGCCAATTGTATCAATAAATCCAGTGTTCGTGCCTCAATGCGGTTCTTCGAATAATCGAGCAAAAGATCATTCCAACGGATGGAGAAATCCTCAAATCGATTCGGATTTTCGCTGAAAAACTGACGTAAATGCTTGTTTTTTATAAGTTCGTGGTGTTCTACCAGTTGTTTCCACGCAATTGTTTTTGTTGGCTTGGTTCGCGCTAACATGCAAATTATTTTTAGGCAAAGCTTCAAAGAAAGGGCTTCGCAATGACCACCAAAAATAAGGAAACCGGACTGCTTGGCGAAAAGCTGGCAGCAAACTTTCTTGAAAGCAAAAATTGGCAAATCGTCAAGCGCAATTGGCAATACAAACAATGGGAAATTGATTTAATTGCACGCAAGAACGATTGTTTGCTTTTTGCCGAAGTAAAAACCTTTGATTTTGGCTTTGTGCTGCCACCCGTACAAAAGATGGGCAGGTCGAAACTGCGGGCCTTGGCACAAGGTGCCGAAGCCTGGTTGTCATTGAATGATTTTGAAGGCCAAATTCGATTCGACCTCTTGTATGTACTCATGCAACAACAACCACCCGAGGTGATTCACTACGAAGATGTTTGGTTTCCCAATAATTGGGGACGCTAACCCAAAATAGGTGCAAATGCCTATCTTTGCGCCCTTATGAGACTCGAACACCTTACAGACTTAAGAACGCGGTTAGAAGCGTTGAGGAGGTATCTTTGACGTCGATAAAAAATTAGCTTTTATCAAAGACGTTGAAGACCGTTCTACCGCCCCAGGCTTTTGGGACGATGCCGAGAAGGCAGAAAAACTAATGAAATCGGTAAAAATGCCCAAGCAGTGGGTAGCCATGTACGACGAAACGAGCGCTGCATTGGCCGATTTGGAGGTTTACTATGAGTTTCAGCAAGCTGGCGAACTGGGTGCCGATGAATTAGAACAGCATTACCAGGAAACCGTAGCCATCTTCGAAAAGTTGGAGTTCAAAAACATGCTCCGCAGCGAAGAAGACCAAATGAGTGCCGTGCTCACCATCAACTCAGGTGCCGGTGGTACCGAAAGTCAGGACTGGGCTTCGATGCTCATGCGCATGTACATCATGTGGGGCGAAAAAAATGGCTACACGGTGAAAGAGCTCGATTTGCAAGATGGCGAAGAAGCCGGCATCAAATCGGTTACCTTGCAATTCGATGGCGATTTTGCTTATGGCTATTTGAAGAGTGAAAATGGCGTTCACCGCTTGGTACGCATCTCACCATTCGATAGCAATGCACGTCGACACACCTCTTTTGCTTCGGTATATGCCTATCCGTTGATTGACGACACCATCGAAATCGAAATCAATCCGGCTGATATCGAAATCCAAACTTCGCGCTCGGGCGGTGCAGGCGGACAAAACGTAAACAAGGTTGAAACCAAGGTACAGTTGTACCACAAGCCGACAGGCATTCAAATCCAATGTCAAATTGAGCGTTCGCAGCAAGCCAACCGCGAACACGCCATGCAAATGCTGAAATCGCAATTGTACGAATTGGAGTTGCGGAAGCGCAATGAGGCACGAGATGCCATTGAAGCCACCAAGAAAAAAATTGAGTGGGGTTCGCAAATCCGTTCCTACGTATTGCACCCTTACAAACTGATCAAAGATGTGCGTACGAACTACGAAACATCGAATGTTCAGGCCGTTTTAGATGGCGAACTGGATGAATTCATAAAAGCTTATTTGATGGATGCACAAGAAAGCATGCGAAGCGCAGAATAAGCATCAATAAAAAATTGGATGAAGGGGAATCTATCGGTTCCCCTTTGTTGTTTATATTGGCGTCTAAAGGCCAGCACCATGTTAGTAAGTGAACAAAAAATGCTTGATTTCGGTCCCCTTTTCCAACAGCTCCGCCAACGCAGCGAACAATTGCGTACTACCACAGCCTTACAGCGCATCGAAAAGCTGAAAGCCCTCAAAGCTGCCGTGGCTGCGCATGAGTCGGAATTAGAAGCCGCCATGTTCGCCGATTTCAAAAAGCCAGCACTTGAAGTACAACTTACAGAGCTTGGCCCTTTCTACATGGAAGTGAAGCACTTCGTAGATTCTTTACATCGCTGGATGAAACCTGTTTCGGTGAGCAGCAGCTTTCCGTTTTGGTTGGGCAAATCACAAATCAGGTATGAACCCAAGGGTGTGGTACTCATCATAGCTCCATGGAACTATCCATTCAACTTGGCCATGACACCCCTCATTGCAGCGCTGGCAGCGGGCAATGCGGTGGTGATCAAACCTTCTGAATTTACACCAGCAACCAGCGAGGTGATTCGCAAAATCATCGCTGCAGTATTTCCACCTGACGAAGTTTCGGTAATTACAGGGGATGCCGAAGTAGCCAAAGCCCTGCTTCAGCAGCCTTTTCACCACATATTCTTCACTGGAAGCACCGCTGTAGGCAAAGAAGTGATGCGTGCTGCAGCCAACCATTTGTCGGGCATTACCTTGGAACTGGGTGGTAAGTCACCCGCCATCATCGACGAATCGGCCGACTTGAAAGCCACTGCCGAAAAACTGGTGTGGGGCAAATTGCTCAATGCCGGTCAAACTTGCATTGCACCCGATTATGTGCTGGCAAACCAAGACATGATACCCGTTATTGGCCAGAAACTTAAAGAAGCGCTCGAAACCATGTATGGCAATGATGGAAAAGCACATGCCGATTTCCCGGCCTTGGTGAGTCGCCGTCATTTCGATCGCATGCAGCGCCTGGTGCAAGATGCCGTAGAAAAAGGCGCTGAGGTGGTTTATGGCGGACAAGGCGACACAGAAACGCTGCGTTTTCAGCCTACCATCCTGAGCAAGGTAACCGACGATATGCTGGTAATGCAGGAGGAAATTTTTGGTCCGGTTTTGCCCATTGTAGGGATTGGTCATTCGGCCGATGCCATTCGTTACATCAACGAACACGACAAACCACTGGCTCTGTACATATTCAGCAACAACAACTACAAAACCGAGCAGATTTTACAGCAAACCAGCTCGGGCGGCAGCTGTGTGAACGATTTGGTGGTACATATTGCCAACCCGAACTTGCCCTTTGGTGGGGTGAACCACAGCGGAACGGGTAGTTATCACGGTCAATACGGTTTCAAAGCCTTTTCGCACGAACGCTCTGTATTTTACCAATTCAAGCGCTTCAACCTCAACAAGATGCTGTATCCACCCTACAATGGACGCAAAAGCACAATAGTAAAATGGCTGGTGAAATTCATGAAGTAAATCAGCCCCTGGGTTGGGCCGAATTTGAACGGGTCGATATGCGCGTGGGCACCATTGTAGCGGCAAAAGCCTTCGAAAAGGCCAAAAAGCCGGCCTATCAGCTGCAAATCGACTTTGGTCACTTGGGTATGCGCAACTCTTCGGCACAAATCACCGACTTGTATGAAGCTGAGGCATTGATAGGCAAGCAGGTCATTGCCGTGGTTAACTTCGCGCCCAAACAAATTGCCAATTTCTTTTCAGAATGTTTGGTTTTAGGGGTTTTAGGTGCATCGGGTGTGGTATTGCTCACACCCGACCAAACTGTTTCCAACGGTAGCAAAATTGCCTGATTAGAAATTTAAGCGCGCTTGCACCCGGCCGGTATGAACGGTACGGGCCGTTTCCGATGCTCTACCTTCGTAAGTGAGATTAAGCTGAAGATTGTTGGTGAGTTTGCGAAACAAACCCACACTCCACAATTGGTTGCGACCAGGAAAAAGTCCTTGCAGCATTTCAAAGCCTGCCGGACTGTTGGCATTTCCCGTAAAATCGTTCCAAACCAAGCTGAAGGTGGTACGAATCGACGAGGCACCCAGCGCGTTGAAGTTGACTTCGGCACCAGCCTCTCTGATATTTGCTCGCTCTAAGTTGCCACCACTCAACTCAGTGGCCAAAGTGTTCTGCTTGTTCCTCAAGGCAAATCGGCCACTCAAGCGCCATTGCTGGTTCACGGTCCAGTTCACCACCGGTAACCACTCCCATTGTTGAATGACGAAGTTACGCACCGCAAAAAGATCGGCCTCGGCATTGCGCTCGCCAATGGTAAGCTGACTTTCGAGCCCGACCATGGCTGTAGGATTGTACCTGATGCGTAAGCCTTGGTCGGTATTGGAACGCGATTCGGTGCCATTGGCCAATAACAAGCGATTGAGCTGCTGGCTGTAAGTTAAGTCGACGCCAAAGCGCGGATTGTTGCGGTTGAAGAAAAGTGAGCTCCTGAAATTGCCGGTGGCAGACACCAAATTGGTATCGGCCACTTGCCAACGGATGGGATTGAGATAGGCCAAACCTGTAGTGCCTTGTTCGCGTCGGTCGAGTGAAAAAACGGTGAGGTTACTGAATTTCCACAACCAATGTTGGTTGCCCAACAAATACTCGGGTTGCCACTGAAATTGCTGGCTAAAACGCGTGTTGTATACCGGAATAAAGGTATTTCCCGGAATAAATACCCTGATGTAATTGGCCTGGTCGGCAAATACGGCTTGCTCAAATTCATCGAGTTCTTGCACACCGTTTCCGTTATAATCGACCCATACAAAGGTTCCTTGTCCGCGTGGTACTTCAAGGTAGGCCAGCTCCCTGCGAAGTTCTTGCCCTTGTGAAAAGCTGTAAAAACTGGTTGCCGACAACAACTTCTGCCAAAACTGCCCTGTATAATCGAGTTGTCCGAGCAAATTCAAGGAGGAAGAACCCGATTGCACCGGAGTATCAAAAAGCAAAAGCCGGCGTACGGTAGCCGTGAGCTTCAGCTGGTGGTCTTCGAAGCGATTGAGCTCCGCACCGATGCTGTAATTGTGTCCGCTTTGGGTGCCCGTGAGTCGATCGGTTAAAAACGGTAACTGGTCGTCTCGAAATACATAACGCAAGCTGATTTTATCGAGGTATTGCCCAGTATACTGCACATACATTTGGGCAATATCGAATCTAAAGCTATTTGCAGCCAAGGTATCGGTACCCGGCTTGTAAACCAGGTTGTTTTCTTGTTCGTAGCTCCCGCCCCACTCCAAACGCTTCACCTTACGCACATAACCAGCCCGGTAGCGCCTAAACGCACCTTCAAATTGTGCCGATCGGGTATCGAGCAAGTCGTAATTGGCAAAAAACCGTTGTTTGGTATCTACCCACTGGCCTTCGAATCGGTGTCGTTGGGCATCGTAACCGTTGGCAATGAGGTAGCGGGTTCCACGATAAAGCACACGGGTTGAATCTTTATAAGCCAGTCCTGCTTCCACTTGCCCTATGCCTTCGGCGGTTTCGGCATACAAGTTAGCCAAATTCCAATCGCGGGCATACTCCATATTGCGGTACGGCTGCACGATGCGAAAGGTATTCGATAGCCACTCTACATCGCCACCCAGCAGCAAACGCCAATCGGTGCTTTTACCGAGCGGACGGTTGGTTTGCACCGCTGCTTTGAGCGCATGACCCGGCGCTCGGCCTTCGGCTGCCAATAAATTGTTGCTGTTCTCCGAACGAGCACCTTCGAGTCTGACTTTGGTAAAAGCATCGGGCCGCCACGAAAAACCCAAGGTACTCATCTGCAATTTGGAGGGAGGAATGAGCTGCACCACGGCTGCGTGCGTACCACGTTTGATGGTATCGCCGTTGACTACTTGCGGTGCAACCCACTGAAACACCCTGCCATTGGCCGTGCTTACAGCAGGCACATAATCGCCCTTGCCTTGCCCCACCAAACTAAAACTCACTGCATAACGCGCCGAATCGGGGTTGATGCTGTATACATACACCGGCGAAAACCCCAAACTATCAATGCGTTTGTACCGCACCTGCCGCCCATCGAAATTGGTAACCGTTGCCGCCGGAAAAAACAATGGGCCAGTTGGTTCGCCTGCATCGCGTAAAAAAAGACGCTGCTCCGCATTAAGTTCTTGGAAAAGAGGTTGGTTCGGACTGTCGCCTTCGCGGTAGGTATGGAACGACAAATCCCAATTTTTCTGCTCATACTGAGCCGAATAGCTGGCAATGGTGCGCAAATAAGCCTGATTGGCATATTCAAACTCTACTATGATTCTACTTTGGTTGGTAATGATGCGATTTGGCGTAAAAATGAGATCAGCCGTATTATAATCGATCACATAATCATACTGTTCGCCACGTTTGAGCAATTCGCCGTCGATGTACACCCGTTCAGAACCCGCCAAAACCACAATAAACTGGCCTGCAGCGTCGCCCGTTAAGCGGTACGGACCTTGATTGCCCTCACGGCCCAAAAACACATTTCGGCCAAACTGACCCCGGGCAGCCGATAAACTGGCTCTTTGCCTGATGTAGCCCTTGGCCCCCAACTGTCCTTGGTTTTCGATGCTCAGGCCTTTTACGTTTTTGAAGTAGTTTAAGAAGTAACTGTTGGGCCTGTTCAAGTCAAAATCGCCCACAATCAATCTGTTTTTGCTCGTTTTAAGTTGAATGAACACCCGGTCGAAGTCTTGCAGTTGTTGGGTATAACCATCGGGCTGGAAAGGCAAATTGTTGTCGGTCATGCTCGCCAAAAGCTCAATGCTATCGGTGAGTTTACCCGAAAGTTGTAAGTTGAAGCCGGCGTTGAGCACCAGGTCTTGGTTATTGCCAAGGCCTAATCCCCGCGAAATGCTTCCCTGTTTGTCGAGTTGCCTGAAATCGAGCCATTGATCGGTAGGATTGGTGGGTGGCAAAACGTTAAACGGATTTTCGCGTGCAAAACGAATGTCGGTTACCGCGCTTTCGTCTTTGTGAAACATCCTTTTGTCCCAATCAAAACCAAATACCCGGTAGCGCAGCCAAACGCTATCGGTTGCTCCAAAAGTACATTTCAGATACTTAAAGTTAACGATGCAGGTATCGGGCAAAGTGGCCCAATTTCCCGCTTGGAGCACTTGCACCGAGCCCGGTACAATGGGCAAACTGTCGATTTGCTGCAAGCTATCGCTCACCGCTAACTTGATGCTGCGTAACTGGCTGTTTTGCGCCTGTAAGGGCTGCCAACAGCCCCAACCAATCAACCCAATTAAACAGCTCCAAAACTTCATGCAGGTTCCTGATACACAGGGAAACGAACGTAGAAACGTGTTCCAACCCCTTCTGTTGTCTCAAAACCTATTTGTCCTTCGTTTTGCTCAATAATTTTTTTCACAATGGCCAAGCCTAATCCCATGCCCGAGCTCTTGGTAGTGAAGTTAGGTTGGAAAATCTTTTCTCGGTTTTCGGGCAAAATGCCAGTTCCATTGTCAACCACATCAATGCACCAGTACGTGTCGATGGCATAAAGCAGCACTTTGATTTCGGGCGTGCGATCATCGGGTACCGCTTGCAGTCCGTTTTTGATGAGGTTCTGAAAAACCCGTTGCACTTGCATGGCGTCGCCAAATACCAAACAGACCGGAATATTTTTCAAGGCTAGCGCATTGCCTTGTGGCATTTCAGCTGTAGGCAAAGTATCGTCTTTGAATTCGATGATACCTTGCTGCTCGTACAAGCCTATCACCGAAATGAGGTTTTCGCGCAAATCGAAAATGCTCTTTTCGCCCACTTGCACTTGGGCAAACGAGCTAAACTCACCCGCCACCGCCGCCAAAACATCAATCTGCTCAAGCACCAGGCCTGCCTCTCCTTTAAAGCGGTCTTGGAAACGGTTAGGGTTCTCCGTAAAATCACGCATCATTCGTTGCAATTTGAGCTTCATGGGCGTGAGCGGATTGCGTATTTCATGGGCTATCTGTCGGGCCATCTCGCGCCACGCCGATTCCCGCTCCGATCGGGCCAGGAGCACCGCGCTTTGGTCGAGTTCTTTCACCATATCGTTGTAACTGCTGATGAGCACGCCAATTTCATCTTCACGCTTCCAATCGGGCATTTCACCGCGCATGCCCATTTTGGTACGCAAGATCACTTGCGTAAGCAGCTGTATGGGCGAGGTAATGCGCTCAGCCAACCAAAACACCACCACACCTGCTAAAAGCAAAATGATGAAGTATAAACTAATGAGGTTACCCACAAACTCGTTGAGCTCGGCACGCTCCATGGCTTCGGTATCGAACGAGGGCATGTTTAAAATGCCCACCAATTGCGATTTGCTGTCACGCAACGGCACATAAGCCGATTTAAAGGCGAAACTCCCAATTTGCTCGTTTTGTAAAAAGATGGTGCGCTGCAAACGTGCTACTTCACCAAATGCTTGCGGATGCATATAATCGCCCAGCAAGCCCCGCTCAAACAACTTGGTTTGGGAACTAAAGAGCAACTTGCCACTTAAATCGAAAAGCGAAAAGTCGGATTGCAGGTTACCCGCCACCTGGTTTAATTCTGATCGTTGGGCATTGGTAATTTGCAGATTGCCCGGCCGCAATCGCAATCCGCCTTCCACAGCAGCTTGTATGTCTTGCAAACGATTGGTTACCGCTTCTTCGGTATTGGCTTTTGAGCGTAAAACAGTATAGGTAATGGTAATGTAACCAATGAGCAACATGATGGCCAGTACCGAACCAATAAGTGCTATTTCAATGCGATTTCGGTAACTCAAACGCACAAACTGCCGCCAGTTGGCCTGCGTTGTTACCAAACGATTGAGTAAAAACAGCACCAATAAACACAATATCAAAAATCCAGAGGCTACCGACAAAGGACGCACCCAGCCTGCTGCCGCAAAGCTTACAACAATGATGTTGGCATCATCGGGCCGATAGATAAAGTGCGACAAACCATCTAATTGAATGAGATTAAATTCAATTTCGCTGTTCTTCCAGCTATTGTCGATCAGTTGATACGGGTATTTGCCACCCTGCTGTATCAGTTGGTTTTGCTCATAAACCGCAAAAGAGAAGCTGCTGAATTTTTCGCGCTCTACCAAATCGCCTTCTATGAGCAAGTTGGGAAAGGGACTTTCGGGCTTCAAGCTTTTTTGGAGCAAGCGCAGCACCAGTGTATCTACCGTTTGGTTTGCCGATTGGTAAGGCACCCTCAAAGTGTAACCTTGCCTGGCATTTTGCTTGAATTGGCGCAACATGCTAAACCTATCGAGCGCCAACAACTCTTCCGCTAAGGTTTCGCGTTGCTCCACAGGCACTTGCGGTCCGCCCGACCAAAATACCTCAGAGATGAGATATTTTTCGAGGTAGCCTTTGAGGTATTCGTATCCCAAACGCACTTGTTGCCGTTGTGCGTCTTCATTGCTGCTGATGGATTGGTTGCGCAAAACCGGGTCTTCCTGAATACGCGGCACCAAATCGAGCAATAAGTACACGGCTGTGGCATCGTTGGGTGCATAAATTTTCCTTGCAGTATAGCGCGCCTTCTCAATTTGCTTGCGGAACAATGCCTCGCTCACCTGGTAGCCTACAAACAAACTCCAAACGGCTACAATGAGGTAATACGTTTGCCTGAACCGCCATGCTTTAAAACGCAGCCAAAACACCACCGAACCCAATACAAACCACCAAACCGCATACTTGCGCAGCCAAACCCGCTCGCCTGTAAAGCTGAACAGCCAGGCAATGGTGAGCATGATAAGTACATACAAAAACAGCATTTTCCATCCGGTCAACTGCCGCCAACGGTATTTGAAAAGCAGGTAAAATGAGGCAGCATTTAAACAAATGAAAAGCACGTAAGTAATGAGCGCCAAATAGGTGTAGATGTTGAATTCAAACACCTCGTCGATGCCTATGGGAATGTCGCTGCTGAACACCAAATCGCGACACACCAATAGCGACACCAAAAAGAACATGATGACCAGCAAACTGGCAAAAAAGGTCACTGGCCACGATTGAAGCACTTTATTCACCTGCTCTTGCCTCGTGTGATAAATATCGCGGTAGTGGTAAAGAAAGACCAAGAACAGCACCAACACCAACAAATGCAAAAGCAAATCGCCAAAGGAAGGCAAGAGCCAATGTGATGCAAAAATGGTAGGATCAAACAAGGGCAACGATCCAAGACCCAATTCAGTCCGATAATTGAACAGCAAAACCCGAATGAAAACCACGGGCAGAATAAACTCGAGCAAGCTGTACCAAGGTCGCTTTTCTACTTGTGATCGCTCGGTGCGCATAAAAAACAGCAGAATGGCTACCGCTATGGAAAGTAAAAAACTAAAGCCCGACTGCTTTTCATTGCTTGGCATGTTCACAAAAGAGGAATTACCTTGAACCCCAATGTGAAACGCAACCAATTTGTTGGGCCCCATTACCGGCTGCCCTACGCCCCCAGCTGGTAACATGCGAAGCTGTTCTACCGCGTCGAACGTTAGAAAATAGTTGTTCTGCAAAAAGCGATTTTCGTAGCTGTAGTTGTCACGCACCGGAATGAGGTACACCCAAGTTCGCCTCCCTACCTGCTTTACCAGTTGAAAAGCCTGTACGTTCTCAAACGTACGGAAGCCACTTTGCCACACCGAATCGCGCTGCATGAATGGCCTGTTGCTGTTCCAAAACAACAAACTATCAGCTTCATAAATTTTCAAAAAACCAGCCAGCGGCTGTCGTTGATGCATGCTTTGCCAGCCTTCGAACTGCATGTCGGTTGGCTGCGATTCTGCCGATTTTACCCAACGCTCAAAGGCATTGGCCTCCTGTTGCATGTAGCGCTCCATTTTTTGAGCAGCAAAACGCAAGTATTCGGCCGTTGGCTTTTTAACAGCCAATTGGCTGTACACGCCAAACAACAGGGACGAAAGAAATACCGCCCACAATCCCCATTCGAACAGGGTGGACTTCTTCATCACCAATACCTATTGATTTTCAAATAGTTCAACACATAATCTTCAACCCCTGCTTCCAGTGAAGTGAAGGGCTGTGTATAACCCGCCAATCGCAATTTTTGCATATTGGCTTCAGTAAAATATTGGTATTTATCGCGTATGTCGCTGGGCGTATCCACAAATTCGATGGTTTGAGGCAGCTTCAAAGCGCTGAAAACCGCAGCGGTGAGGTCGAGAAAAGTACGGGCTTGGCCGGTGCCCAAATTGAACAAGCCGCTTACCTGCCGGTTTTCCATGAGCCATACACAAACCGCAGCCACGTCTTTTACATAAATAAAGTCGCGCAATTGCTCTCCGTCTTTGAATTGAGGATGGTGCGAGCGGAAAAGCTGCATACGCCCCTCCTGCTCAATTTTACGAAAAGCATGAAATACCACCGATGCCATGCGGCCTTTGTGGTATTCGTTGGGTCCATACACATTGAAAAATTTGAGCCCCACCCACTGAAAGGGCTTTTTTTCTTGCAATAAAGCCCATTGATCGAAGGCATGTTTCGAGTCGCCATACGGATTGAGCGGCTTCAAATCATCTAGCTTAGTCGTATCATCATCGAACCCAAAAGCGCCATCGCCGTAGGTAGCGGCAGAACTTGCATACACCAGTGGAATGCCATAGGCCACACAAGCCTTCCATACCGCCTGGCTGTACTCGAAATTGAGCGAAAAAAGCAATTCACGGTTGAATTCGGTGGTATCGGTACGGGCACCCAAGTGAAAAATATACTGAACCGAGCGCTGTTCGCGCTTGAGCCATTCCAGAAATTGAGTCCTTTCAATGCGCTGTATCCCCTTTTTGTGGGCATGGTTGGCGCGTTTTTCTGCGCGCGAAAAATCATCCACCAAAACCAAATCGTTGTAGCCTGCCTCTTGCAAGGCACTGGCCAAGCAACTTCCTATAAATCCAGCGGCGCCGGTAATCACTATCATGCCCCAAAAATAAACCCAATTATACCGAATTGAAGGCAAAATATTCAGACCGGCAGGTCGGCCCATGGATTCGACACGGAGTTGTATATTTGCAGGCCATTTATCATATGATTTACCTCACCCGCAAAGAGCATTTTAATGCAGCGCACAAGCTGTTTAATCCAAACTGGACCGATGAGCAAAACGAAGCTGTATTCGGAAAATGCGCCAATAAAAACTGGCATGGCCACAATTTCGACTTATACGTTACCCTCGAAGGCACCCCGCATCCCGAAACGGGCTTTGTGATGGACCTTAAAAAAATGAGCACCATCATCAAACGCGAGGTAATTGATATCCTCGACCACAGCAACATCAACCTCGATGTTCCTTTTATGGCTGGCAAAATGGCCTCTACCGAGAACATTGCCATGGGCATTTGGAACCAGCTTGAAAAGCACCTCACGGCCGATAACTACCGGCTGTATTCCATCAAACTGTATGAAACCGAGCGCAATTTTGTGGAGTATTTCGGTCCACAAGGTCGCCGATAAATCCTAACCACCTAAACGCATTTACATGAACGCATACGTTTTTCCCGGCCAAGGTGCCCAATTCTCAGGCATGGGCAAAGATCTCTACGAAAATTATCCAGCTGCCAAGGAACTGTTTGAGCAAGCCAACGAAATTTTGGGCTTCCGCATTACCGACATCATGTTTGAAGGCACCGAAGAAGAACTCCGTCAAACCAAAGTTACCCAGCCTGCCATTTTCTTGCATTCGGTCGTATTGGCCAAGCTGTTAGGAGACTCCTTTCGGCCGCAAATGGCAGCCGGACATTCATTAGGCGAGTTTTCGGCATTGGTTGCCTGCGGCAGCATGAGTTTTGCCGATGGTTTGCAATTGGTGTCAAAGCGTGCATTAGCCATGCAAAAAGCCTGCGAACTCCAGCCATCTACCATGGCAGCAGTTTTGGGCCTCGAAGATGCGGTAGTGGAGCAAGTTTGTGCCGGTATTTCCGACGAGATTGTGGTTCCAGCCAATTACAATTGTCCCGGCCAGCTGGTTATTTCGGGCAGCATAGCAGGCGTTGAAAAAGCCAGCGAAGCCCTGCGCGCAGCAGGTGCATTAAAAACGGTGCTTTTGTCGGTAGGTGGTGCCTTCCATTCTCCCCTCATGGAACCCGCTCGTATTGAATTGGAGGCCGCCATCCGTGCTACTGAATTCAAAGCTCCTGTTTGTCCTATTTACCAAAACGTTACCGCCAAGGGCGTGAGCGACCCAGCCGAAATCCAGCAAAATCTGATTGATCAGCTTACAGGTGCGGTGCGCTGGACGCAAACCATGCAGCAAATGATTGCCGATGGTGCCAGTTCGTTCACCGAGGTAGGTCCGGGCAAAGTATTGCAAGGCCTGCTCAAAAAAGTAGACCGCCAGATGCCTGCCAGCAGCGCCCAGCCAGCTTAAGACTGTACGCGCAACATGCGGTTTTTGCCTTGCATATCGGCGCGATACGTTACTTCATATCCATCGAACAAGCCACCAATTTCGGTGGCTTTTTCGTCATTAAGCTCCAGGAAAAGCTGCTTTCCACTCCCCATTTGTTTGAAACGTTCAGCCAAACAGCGGTAAAAAAACAAAGCGTCGGTTTGGGGTGAAAACAAAGCCATGGCAGGCTCATGTTGGCTAACGCGCGGGTGCAGCGTGTGTGCCTCGTCGAGGGGAATGTAGGGCGGATTGCTCACCAATACATCTATTTCGGGAAGTTGGAGGCTGCACATATCACCTTCGAGCCAGCTTACTGCTACCTGATGGAGTTGAGCATTCTGTTTTGCCGTGGCCAAAGCCTCAGCCGAAAGATCAGCGCCCCATAGCTGCCAATGGCGACGAGCCAATTGCAAACTGATTGGAATAATGCCACTCCCGCTGCCCATATCGGCAATGCGCCACGAGCTTTCCGGTTCCAGCACCTCCAGCATCCAGCGCACCAATTCTTCGGTCTCGGGCCGCGGAATGAGCACATTGCTGTTCAGTACATACCTTTTTCCAAGGAACCAGGCTTCGTTCAGTACATATTGAAAAGGCTCTCCGGCCATCAAACGGGCCAGATCGGACTCGAGCATCGCCACCGCTGCAGCATCAGCCAGGCCATATTGCCAGCTGCTTTGCTGTTTCAATGGAATGCCCAACCTGCTTTCGCACCACCACTGCCACATGGCTTTGCGCTCATCGGCTTCGTAGTACGGGGCCAATGGGGTTTCGAATAGCGCCTTGCGAATTTGTTGCCAGGTCGATTGTTGTTCCATATTGCAAAGATGTTGCAAGGGTTGCGCATTACCATGCCATGGCACAAATGAACTAACTTTGCGGCCATGCAACACGCCCACAGCGATGCGCTGTTTATGCAACGTGCCCTCGAATTGGCAGCTTTAGGAGCAGGAAAAGTGGCACCCAACCCCCTGGTGGGCTGCGTGGTGGTGCACCAAGGACAGATTATTGGCGAAGGGTATCACCAACAGTATGGCGGTAGCCATGCCGAGGTTAATGCCCTCCATTCGGTTGAAAACCAAGACTTACTTGCCGAAAGTACGGTGTATGTTACTTTAGAGCCCTGCGACCACTATGGCAAAACCCCACCCTGCAGTTTGTTACTGGTAAACAAGCAGGTGAAACGCGTGGTGGTGGGCACCATCGATCCATTTGCCGCAGTTGCGGGCAAAGGCATCGCACGCTTGCAAGCGGCTGGTATTGAAGTTGAAAGCGGGCTGCTTGAATCGGCCTGCCGTTGGCAAAACCGACGATTTTTCACGCAGATCGAAAAAAAGCGACCTTACATCATTCTCAAATGGGCCCAAAGCGCCGATGGATTCATGGCACCGGCCGAAGCGGGTACGTACTGGATCAGTTCGCCCGAAAGCAAATTGCTGGTTCACCAATGGCGGGCCGAAGAAGCCGCTATTTTGGTGGGTGCCAAAACGCTCATCAACGACAATCCAGCACTCACCACCCGCTTGGTACCGGGTAGTAATCCATTGCGAGTGGTATTGCATCATGGCGTTTTGGCTGGCGATTATGAGGCGCTGCGCGATGCAGCAGGGCATGTCACAATTGCTTATGAAAAAGGAAAATTAGCCGAATGTATCCCAAATATACTTGATGAATTGCAGTCCAGAAACGTACAATCGATCCTTGTTGAAGGTGGCGCTAGCACCCTGCAGGCTTTTTTACAATCGGGATACTTCGATGAAATCCGCCAATTTGTGAGCAAATCAACATTGCAAGCCGGATTAGCTGCACCCGCCATTCCAGCAGGTGCGGCATTGCAGTCAGTAGATGCTTCGGGAAGCGATTCCCTCTTTTGGTACACCCATAAGTCGGCCCTGTGACCTGGTTATTACTGAGCATCTTTACCGCTGCTGCCAATTTTTTGTGGTTCAAACTGTACGAACGTTGGCAAGTGAATACCTTGGTAGCCGTGGCCGCCAACTACCCGCTCTGTGTGGCGCTGGCTTGGCTTACAGGAGATGTTGACTTGGGCAGCTTTGCATTTTCGCATCCCTGGCTTCCTGCCGCCATCATCATCGGATTTCTATATGTGGCTTTGTTTGTGCTTATTGGCCAGAGTGCCCAAACCTTGGGGGTAAACATCACCGCGGTAGCCTCAAAAATGAGCTTTGTAATTCCCATGGCTGCGGCACATCTTTACCTCGATATACCTTACACCGCCACCGAAGCATTGGCCCTGCTTTTGGCTTTGGCAGCCATTTATTGGCAATCGGCGGTGCAACCCAACCATACAGCATCAAAAGCGCTCTCCTGGCTACTGCCCCTACTTATTTTTTTGGGAGGTGGCCTGGCCGACAGCTTGTTGCAGTTTACCGAAAGCAAACAACTGCCCGTTTACCAGCAGTCGCTCTTTATCATGACCCTGTTCGGCACAGCGGGATTTTTCGGCTGGTCGGCCGTAGGCTTGCAGCTCATGCAAAAACAACTAAGCATAAAGACCAAAGACTTACTTGCAGGAGCGCTGCTGGGCTTGACCAATTTCACCACCGTTTTTGCCTTGCTTCGAGCTTTTGGAAGCGGTTTGCCAGCTGCTTATGTTTTTCCGATGTTGAATGTGGGCATTATCTTGCTCACAGCCCTGGCCGCCGCCTTGTTATTTGGCGAAAAGCCCAAGGGCAAACAGTGGTGGGGACTGGCAGCCGCACTTTTGGCCATCGCCTTTTACGCCAGCGATTTATGAGCCGGAAAAACGAATTGACGGCGCCTGTAGAAGGCTTGTACCGTGACAAGGGCAGCAAGTTTTTGGCCTATCTTTTTCCCATCGCTGCTGAAGAAGAAGTGGCACCGCACCTAGAGAATCTTCGCAAAACGCATCCTGCTGCGCGCCATTGGTGCTACGCCTGGCGTTTGGGCGAAGAGGGCGATCGCTACCGCATCAACGACGACGGTGAACCATCAGGCTCGGCTGGCCGGCCTATCCTTCATGCCCTCGACAGTGCGCAACTCAGTCAGGTGTTGGCCGTAGTGGTTCGGTACTTTGGAGGCACCCTGCTAGGGGTGCGCGGACTCATTGACGCCTACAGCGGAGCGGTAAACGATGCCCTCCGTAAGGCTTCGTTGACCCCCCTTACGCATTGGCGCCATCTAACAATCCGTTGTAATTACACGTCCATGGCAGCCCTGCAGTCGGTAATGAACGAGTTGCACCTCAAACCCAATGCAGCCAAGTATGCCGAGTCGGAGGTGGTGTTCGAATTCAAAGCCGATGAAATACAAATCAACGCCCTACAGCAGAAAACGGAAAGCGTTTATGGTGTTAATGTTGTGTAAAATAGCCTTGGAGCGTATCAAATGACACGGAATGGTGTATATTCGCAGCTTCATCTTTGAAACTATGCAATTCAAATCACTCATTATCCTCACCGGCCTCAGCATGTTCGCATTCACGGCTTGCAACGGTCAGAAAAAATCAGAAAAATCAGCAACAATGAAAACGCAAATCGACACGGTTAGCTACAGCCTTGGTGTGAACATTGGTACCAACCTCAAATCACAAGGTTTCGGCGACGTGAACCTCGCTACCATGCTTAAAGCCATGGAAGATGTAATGGGAAGCAAAACCTTGGCTATCAACGAAGAAGACGCCAATATGCACATCCAAAATTACTTCACCACTTTGATGGAGAAGAAGTCGGAAGAAGGCAAGAAAAAAGGCCAAGAATTCCTCGCCGCCAATGCCAAAAAGGCCGGTGTAACCACCACTGCCAGCGGCTTGCAGTACGAAGTAATCAAAATGGGTGATGGTGCTAAGCCAACTGCTACCGATAAAGTAACGGTTCACTACCATGGTACGCTTATCGACGGTACGGTGTTCGACAGCTCGGTAGAGCGTGGTCAACCTGCCACTTTCCCTTTGAATGGTGTCATTGCTGGCTGGACAGAAGCCCTCCAATTGATGCCCGTTGGTTCAAAGTTCCGCATTTTCTTGCCTAGCGAACTGGCTTATGGTGAGCGCGGTGCTGGTCAAATGATCGGACCACACAGCACCCTCATCTTCGAAGTGGAATTGTTGAGCATCGACAAATAATCCTAAAAATAGCATGACCAAAGCCTCCCTCGCGGAGGCTTTTTTATTTTTGCATATGCTGCGCGTAAGATTGCTGTTGGTGGGCAAACACCAGGATGGTTTTGTGGAGGATGGATTGGCGTTCTTCGAGAAAAAACTCAAACACTATTGTCAGTTTGAAACTGTGGTACTTGCCCAACCCAAACAAGCCGCACAGTTGCCTATTGAAGAGCTCAAAAAGCGCGAAGGCGAACTGCTGCTGAAGACTTTTGGCGCCAAAAGCTGGGTAGTACTCTTAGATGAGCGGGGCCAAACCCCCAACTCCCCTGCCTTTGCACAATTGCTCGAAAAATGGGCAGTGGGCGGGCAAAGCCACATTGATTTTGTAGTTGGCGGCGCCTTTGGATTCTCTAAAGAGGTGTACGAACGGGCCAATTTTCAATTGTCGCTTTCTAAAATGACCTTCTCACATCAAATCATCCGCCTTTTATTTGCCGAGCAGCTGTACCGTGCTTTCACCATATTGCGCAACGAACCTTATCACCACGCCTAAACATGTCTATTTCAGCTCCTTTTTTTAATGCCTTGCTTTTGGGTTACTCAGGCGCAACTGGCAGTGCCCTGCTTACCGAATTGGTAAAAAGCGACAAAGTGAATCAAATCATTTGCCTGGGCCGCAAAGCACCGGCTTACGACCACCACAAAGTAACTTGGGTATGCTCCGACTTAAGCAAAATGGCCGACCACCTCGATGTGTTTGCAGGCGTAAGCAGGGTGTATTGTTGTTTGGGCACCACCATGGCCAAGGCGGGTAGCAAAGAAGCTTTCCGCAAGGTCGATTACAATATGGTGGTAGATGCGGGCATTGTGGCTGCGCAAGCAGGCGTAGCATCGTTTTCGGTGGTGAGCGCCATTGGTGCCCAGGCCCAATCGATGTTTTATTACAACCGGGTAAAGGGCGAAATGGAGCAAGCCTTGCAACAAGCCGGACTCAAGCGTTTGTCGATTTACCAACCTGGCTTAATTGTAGCCCAACGCAGCGAACACCGTACGGGTGAATCACTGGCCATCAGGCTGTACCCACTCATTGAGTGGTTTTTGCCTGTAAAATACCGTTCTATCAACGCTGTAACCATTGCCAGGGCCATGTTGCTCAATTCTATCAAAAACGATGAAGGCACCGAGTTGCTTCAAAACGGCGAAATGGAAGTATTATCTAAATCGCTTTGAGTTAAAGCTCCGCTACCAGGTCGGGATAACTCAGCAAATCGGAAGCAAATAAATACCGCCCTGCCACATGATCTACCTTCACCATGTGGTGTTGCAAGCCGTTGCTGATGAGCAAAAAGGGTACTTCCAAGATGCGGTTGTAACGGGCTGCCTGATCGAAAACTTGCTGGTTCAACGGCACCGAAGGTGCTTTACATTCAACAAGCAGCAGCATTTGATGCTCGGGGCCAAAAACCACCGCATCGTACCTGCGGTCTTGCCCTTCAACCTGCAAGCGTTTCTCCACCGAAATACGCGCTGCTGGGTAGGCTTTTTCGGCGCACAAAAAATGAAGCAGGTGCTGGCGAACCCATTCTTCGGGCGTGAGGTGTACGTATTTTTTGCGAAAAACATCGAAGATCGCTGGCTTTTGAGCCAGTGTCTTGAAGCGGTAGTCGAAAGGCGGAAGGCTTAATGCCTGATTGTGCATAAAACACGCATTTTGTAGCGTATACTTGTGATAGATTCGCAGTTCCAAAAGTATGAAAACGAAAGAAGAGATTGTTCAAAACTGGTTGCCTCGTTATACGGGCCGACCGCTCGAAGATTTTACGCCCTACGTACTGTTAACCAACTTCTCGAATTACCTCAAAATGTTTTCAGAATGGTACGATGTGCCCATCATGGGGCAAGATAAACCCATTCAAACCGTAGTAGCCGACGGCATTACGCTCATCAATTTTGGCATGGGTAGTCCCATGGCTGCTACCATGATGGATTTGCTCACGGCCATCAAACCCAAAGCAGTTCTGTTTTTGGGCAAATGTGGTGGCTTAAAGCGGAAAAATGCCATTGGCGATTTGATTTTGCCCATAGCCGCCATCCGTGGCGAAGGTACCTCTAACGACTACTTCCCGCCCGAAGTACCTGCCCTTCCCTCCTTCGCCTTGCAAAAAGCCATTTCTACAACCGTACGCGATTTTGGCATGGACTACTGGACGGGAACCGTATACACCACCAACCGCCGGGTGTGGGAACACGACAAAGCTTTCAAAAAATACCTGCAAACGGTTCGTGCCATGGCCATCGACATGGAAACGGCCACCGTATTTACAACCGGCTTTTACAATGGCGTACCCACTGGTGCCTTGTTACTGGTGAGCGACCAGCCCATGATTCCCGAAGGCGTTAAAACTGCCGAAAGCGATGCCAAAGTGACTGCCAATTTTGTGGAAAACCACCTGCGCATAGGTATTGGTTCGCTTAAACAGCTTATCAACAACGGATTAACTGTAAAACACCTGCGTTTCTGACATGGCCCAAGTCACCTACGGCGATTTACTAAAACAGCTGAAACAAGGAAAATTCCCATCGGTACTCTTACTGCATGGCGAAGAAGCCTTTTTTATGGACCAAGTCACCGAGTGGATTGAACAACACGCCCTGCCCGAGGAACAAAAGGGCTTTAATCAAACCGTATTCTATGGTCGCGATGTAGATGCCGTAACCATTGTAAATGCCGCACGCCGCTTCCCCATGATGGCCAATCACCAATTGGTGCTGATCAAAGAAGCGCAAGGATTGAGCGATAAGGAATACGAAAAACTACAGGCCTACTTCGAAAAACCCTTGCCCAGCACTTTTTTAGCGTTGGCTTTTAAAGGCAAAACCCTCGATAAACGCAAAAAATCTTACAAACTGGCCGATGAAAAAGGCTTGGTATTTCTGAGTGAAAAGGTAAAAGATTACCAATTGGCCAAGTGGATTGAAGGCTACATTCAGGAACAGGGCTTTAAGGTAAATGCCGAAACAGCAACCATCATGTCGGAGTACCTGGGCAACAACCTCAGTCGCATTGCCTCCGAAGTAGAAAAATTGGCCATCAATTTACCCAAAGGAGCAGCCATTACCATTGAACTCATTGAAAAATATGTGGGCATTAGTCGCGATTACAATGTATTCGAGCTCCAAAATGCCATCGGTAAACGCGACACACTGAAAGCCTTTCAAATAGTAAGCTACTTCGCCGAAAGTCCGAAGGCCAGCAATTTCAGCATGCCGGTATGCATAGGCTCTTTGTATTCATTTTTTAGCAAGGTGTACAATTACCACCACCATCGTGGCGCATCGTCCGGAGAATTGGCTGCAGCCCTGGGCGTGAATCCCTACTTTTTGAAGGATTACGATACCTATGCCCGCAATTACACCCTGCCTCGCACCAAAAAAGCCATCAGTACCTTGTTGGAATACGATCTCAAAGCCAAGGGTTTGGGTAGTGCCGACACCAGCGAAGGCGAATTACTCAAAGAATTGGTGTATAAGCTGATGGCTTAAGCCAAGCCAAAATACAAGCGTACTTTCCGCTCGTCGAGGGCTATTTGGTGGGTAAGCTCTTCTAAACTCTCAAAACGAATGTCGTGGCGCATGTGGCTGCGGAATGCAATTTCTAGTTGTTGGCCGTATAAATCGCCATGAAAATCTAAAATATTGGTTTCTATGTTGTTGAACTGGCCATTGATGGTTGGGCGGGTACCAATGTAGGTCATGGCGGGCTTCCAGCTGCCATCAAGCAGGACCTCTGTTGCATATACCCCTGCTCCGGGAATTTGCTTGTAAGGATCGTTGGTTGCCAGGTTGGCGGTAGGGTAACCTAATTTTCTGCCAATTTGATCTCCTTGCACAACCCTTCCTTGCAGTGAGTAAGTATATCCTAGCAACTTATTAGCCAAACCAACATCTCCAGCCTCAAGCGACATCCTGATTTTGGTGGAACTGATGGCCAAATCATCTATCGCTTGCTGACTTATTTCTTCGACGCTAAACAACGAGGTTCGGGCAGCTTCCTGCGACAGAAAAGCAAAATCGCCTGCTCTGTTCTTGCCAAAACGGTGATCGTAGCCAATCACCAAGTGCTTCACTCCCAATTTGCCCAGCAGCACCTCATGCAAAAATACCTCGGGCGCTTGGGCTGAAAAGGCACTGTCGAAAGGCACAAAAAAAAGCACATCCAAGCCAAAAAGTGCCAACAAAGCTTCTTTTTCTTGGTCGTTGGTAAGCAAACGTAACTTATCCTTGTCTTTGTTGAGGGCAATGCGCGGATGCGGGGTGAACGTAAGCAAAGCCGACTTTCCACCTATGGCTCGCGCATGCACTTTGAGCGCCTCTATCAATTGCTGGTGGCCCAAATGTACACCATCAAACGAACCAATGGTAAGCACCAAAGGCACATCGTTTTGGTAAGTATCAAGTCCCCTGAATACCTGCATCTGCCTGTTTTTGCGCTTGCTTTTCGGCCACAAAGTTAGCCAAATCCCAAGCCTCATTCAGCCGGTAATCGCCAATGGCGGTACGGCACAGCGCCGTAAGCACCGCCCCTACGCCCAAAGCCTGGCCATAATCGTGCACCAACGACCTGATGTAAGTGCCTTTGCTGCAATGCACCCTAAAGTGCACTTCGGGCAAGGCAACAGCCGTAATTTCGAAAGCAAATATCTCTACTTCGCGGGTAGGGATTTCTACTTCGATGCCCGCACGGGCCGATTTGTACAAACGTTTGCCATCGACTTTCACGGCAGAATGCGCCGGTGGGCGTTGCGTAATACTTCCAGTGAATGGCTTCAGTTGCGCTTCCAACTGCGCTATGGTGATGCCTTCAAGACTTACCGCTTCGGTGCATTCGGTCTCCAAATCGTAACTGGGCGAGCTTTGACCCAGGCGCATGGTACCTGTGTATTCTTTGTCTTTACCCGTTAAATCGGTAATCTTCTTGGTTTGCTTTTCGGTACACAAAATCATGAGTCCGGTAGCCAATGGATCGAGCGTGCCAGCATGCCCCACTTTTTTGGCGCGCAACACGTTCCGTACCTTCTTCACCAAGTCGAAAGAGCTCCAGCCAAGGGGCTTGTTAAATAGCAAAATTTCGCCTTCGGGGGCCGTATGCTGCATCAGTCAATTCCCAATTGCAAGCCTGTGCTGTAGGCGTAAACCAAAAAAAGCACGCCAATGATGATGCGGTACCAGCCAAAATGCTTGAAACCGTAACGGGTTAAAAAGCTAACAAATGCTTTCACCGCCAAAATAGCCACCACAAAAGCTACCAAAGCACCCAAAGCCATTATAGGTGCCGTATCTGGGGTAAACAATTCATGGTTTTTGAGGATGTCGTAACCCGTAGCTGCAAACATGGTAGGAATGGCCAGCAAAAAACTAAATTCTGCTGCCTGTACCCGATTGAAACCCGCATATACCCCACCAAAAATGGTAGCAGCCGAGCGCGATACGCCAGGTATCATGCTCAAACACTGAATCACCCCAATTTTGAAGGCATCGAGGTAGCCAATTTGCTCAATTTCGGCATAGCGGCTTTCTTTTTTGGCCGTCCATTTATCGAGTAAAATGAGCACTATGCCACCCGCAATGAGCGAAATGCTCACCGTTGTGGGATTAAACAAATAGGCCTTGATGGTTTTGTATGCCAAAAAGCCCATAACTCCGGTTGGCAAAAAGGCTACAAACAACTTCAGGTAAATATCGAAACTCACCAAAAAACGCTTGTAATAAATGGCCAATACTGCCAAAATGGCCCCTAATTGAATAATGACCTCAAATGACTTCACAAATTCATCTTCGTGAATACCCATGAGGGCCGAAGCCAAAATCATATGTCCGGTTGAACTTACTGGCAAAAACTCGGTAAGCCCTTCTACAATGGCAATGATGATTGCCTGTAACCAAGTCATGCTTGTTTCTTTGGACGGAACATGATGGCATAAATCTCCAATACGAAGCCCGCCATGATGAGCACCGGCGCCAAGGTAATTTTGGTGAAGCTATAAATGTCTTCGTTGCCAATCATGAGAATGTTCCCCACGGCAATGAGGCCCAAACCAATGAGCATCAATGTGTAATTCTTTTTGCTGAAGAGCAGTACGCCCTGTTCTTTGTTAGAGGCTTTCATCAGTATAAGTCGTCAATTTTGTTTCTGAGGTATTTTGAAATAGCAATCCATGTGCTGAAAAAGCTGATGAACAGCCCTATCAGCAACATGCCTAGTCCTATGAATAAGGTGTGTTGTTCGTTACGCAAGCTTTTCAAATCGGGCAGTTGCGCATCGGCTAGTTGCAATAGTCCGTACAAAAGTCCACCTGCAATTAACGCACTGATGAAGCCTTGCAACAAGCTTTTGCCCAAATAAGGTCGTTTGATGAACCAACCCGTTGCTCCAACCAATTGCATGCTTTTAATAATAAAGCGCTGCGAATAAAGCGATAAGCGGATAGAATTATTGATCAGCGTAACGGTAATGAGTAGTAGCAGTACACTAAATGCTCCAATGACAATGGCAATGGTCTGTAAGTTTTTGTTGATCAGGTCGAGCACGTTGGCCTGGTAGTACACCTCTTTGACTATGGGATTGGCCAACAATTCCTTTTTTACCAACTGCAAACTGTCGCTGTTGGCGTATGCAGCGTTCACGGTAAGGTTAAACGAAGCCAATAGTGGGTTGTATCCTAAAAAATCGACGAAGTTTTCACCCAAATCATCGGTCAATATTTTCACCGCGGTTTCTTTGGAGATGAAGTCGAGCTTTTTCACATAAGGATAAGCCTTCAATTGCCGCTCGAGCGTTTTGATGTCGCGCAACTCGGCATCTTCCTGTACGTAAATTTGGACTTCCAGGTTCTCTTTGATGTAGTCCGACAGCATTTTGGCATTCATTACCAATACACTAAACATCCCTAACAAAAAGAGAACAAGCGAAATGCTGATCACCGCAGTTACAGTGGTACGCCTCGCTTTGCGCCTGAAATACTTGAGTTGTGACTGTTCCGACATATTAAATTCTGCGCTAAAATAAGATTTATTCGCGCAGCGCCACCTGCTTTGGGGTATTTTAGCATCCTTTCGGTTAATAATTCACGCAATTGCTATTTTTGTTCCTCAGTTTTTTCCCATGTCAGAATATTCATTCGCTCAACAAGAAGCTCATTGGCAGGCCTTTTGGCGCAAACAAGCCGTTTACCGCACGGGCACCATCGCAGATAAAAAACCCAAATATTATGTGCTCGACATGTTTCCCTACCCCTCGGGCGCCGGATTACACGTAGGTCACCCGCTGGGCTACATTGCCAGCGACATTGTGAGTCGCTACAAGCGCATGCAAGGCTACAATGTATTGCACCCCATGGGCTTCGATGCCTTTGGCTTGCCGGCTGAGCAGTACGCCATTCAAACCGGACAACATCCGGCCATTACCACCGAAACCAATATCAAACGATACAAGGAACAACTCGATAAAATTGGCTTCAGCTACGATTGGGACCGCGAAGTGCAAACCTGCGACCCGGCCTATTACCGCTGGACACAATGGATTTTTTTGCAGTTGTTCGAAAGCTGGTACGATAAGAGCAACGATTGCGCCCGCCCAATTGCCGATTTGATGGCTGCCTTCGAAAAGGCTGGCAATACCGAAATAAAGGCCGTTTGTGCCGATGAAACCCCCTCCTTTTCGGCGGCCGATTGGCAGCAGATGGACGAAAAACAGCGTGCCGACTTGCTGATGCACTACCGCCTGGCCTACCTGGCCGAAGCGCGGGTAAACTGGTGTCCGGCTTTGGGCACCGTTTTGGCCAACGACGAGGTAAAAGACGGTCTTTCGGAGCGCGGCGGCCACCCGGTTGAAATACGCATGATGAAGCAGTGGATGATGCGCATCACCGCCTATGCCCAGCGTTTGTTAGACGGTTTAAACGAAATCGACTGGTCGGAGGCCATCAAAGAGCAGCAGCGGAACTGGATTGGCCGCTCAGAAGGCGCTTCTGTATTTTTCGAGCTGCAAGGGCACAACGAAAAAATTGAGGTTTTTACTACCCGACCTGATACCATTTTCGGCGTTACCTTCATGGTATTGGCGCCCGAGCACGAATTGGTGAGCCAAATCACTACTCCTGCCCAAAAAGCCGAGGTGGAAGCTTATGTAGCCAAAGCCAAAAACCGCTCCGAACGTGAGCGCATGGCCGATGTAAAAAGTGTGAGCGGTGCCTTTACCGGCGCTTATGTGGCCCATCCGTTCACTGGTGCGCCCGTTCCGGTGTGGATAGCCGACTACGTATTGGCAGGTTACGGCACGGGTGCGGTAATGGCCGTTCCGGGCGGCGACGAGCGTGACTGGCGTTTCGCCCGTCATTTTGGCTTGCCCATTGTTGATGTGGTAGAAGGCAGCAACATAGCAGAAGCCGCCAATCCGTCGAAAGATGCCCGCATGATCAACAGCGATTTCCTCAACGGCATGGTGGCGCGCGAGGCCATTGGCAAAGCCATTGCGGCCCTCGAGGCCAAAGGCATGGGCAAAGGCAAAATCCAGTTCCGCCTGCGCGATGCCATTTTCAGTCGCCAGCGATATTGGGGCGAGCCCGTGCCTATTTATTTCGAAAAGGGCGTGGCCAAGGCCGTGCCTTTCGAAGACATCGACCAAATCACCTTGCCTGCGGTCGATAAATACCTGCCTACCGAAGACGGCGAGCCGCCCTTGGCCCGTGCCGAAAATTGGACCTACAAAGGCCATCCGCTCGAAACCACCACCATGCCTGGCTGGGCCGGCTCAAGCTGGTACTTTTTGCGCTACATGGACCCGCACAACAAAGATGCTTTTGCCGATCGTGCAGCTACCGATTACTGGAACCAGGTAGATTTGTACATGGGCGGCTCGGAACATGCCACCGGCCACCTGCTCTACGCCCGCTTTTGGACGCATTTTATGGCCGACCGCGGATTTATTGGCTTCCTCGAGCCTTTTAAGAAGCTGGTGAACCAGGGGATGATTCAGGGCAAATCAAGTTTTGTTTACCGCATTGAGGGAAAGAACGAATTCGTTTCATACAGCTTAAAAGACCAATACAAGACATCCCCAATTCATGCAGATGTGAGCATGGTGGATGGTGATGTGTTGGATATTGAAGCCTTTAAAAACTGGCGTGAAGAATTCGCCAGCGCTTCATTCCTACTTGAAGATCCTACCACTGGCGCTACGAGCACAAATGGCGTTTATCGCTGTGGAATGGAAGTCGAAAAAATGTCGAAATCGAAATGGAACGTGGTAAACCCCGACGACATCATCGCCCAGTACGGTGCCGATACGCTGCGCATGTACGAGATGTTTTTGGGTCCGCTCGAAGACAGCAAACCCTGGGATACCAAAGGCATTGAAGGCGTATACCGCTTTTTACAGAAGTTTTGGCGTTTGTTCCACGAGGCAGGCGAAGTAGCCATCAGCAACGATATCCCTACTGAAGCCGAGCTCAAGCTGATGCACCGCACCATCAAAAAAATCACCGACGACATCGAGCGTTTTTCGTTCAACACCAGTGTAAGTGCCTTCATGATTTGTGTGAATGAGCTGCAAACGCTCAAATGCCGCAAAAAAGCCATACTGGAACCGCTAACCCGTTTGTTAGCGCCATTTGCACCCCACCTTACCGAGAGTTGCTGGCAATTGCTGGGGGGTGAAGGTTCGGTGCACCTGGCCTCCTTCCCTACCTGCGAAGAGCGTTATTTGGTAGACGACACCTTCGACTATCCGGTGCAGGAAAACGGCAAAATGCGCTTCAACATCACCTTGCCCAAACAGGGCAGCAAGGAGGAGTTGGAGCAGTTGGCCATGCAAGATGAAAAGATGCAACAATTTTTATCGACCCGTCAATTGAAAAAAATAATCGTGGTACCCGGTCGAATTATAAATCTTGTATTTTAGCCAGCGCTAAAGCCATGAAAACCCTAAAACTGCTCCTGTTGTTGACCATGCTGTCGGGTCGCGGAGCTTGGGCGGTGACCGACACTGCCCAGGTAAACCGTTGGCTCGAGCGTTGTTACGCTTGGCAGTACGAACACCCCGATAGTATTTTGCGATTGGCGCCCAAAGCCGCACAAAAAGCCCGAGAAATCAAGTATTTCAAGGGAGAGGCCAAAGCCAATTACTATATTGGGCATGCCTATTATGAGCAGCACAAGTACGATTCGGCCATTGAATACATGACCTTGGCCATTGAGGGCTTGGATCCAGAACTTGACAAATCGCGGTTGGGTGCAGCTTTCAACATCAGGGGAATTTGCCAAAAAAACCTGGCCGATTACAGTCGTGCTTTGGAGTCGCAGCTCAATGCCATTCGGTTTTTTGAAAGTGCCTCCGACACCGCGGGCATCATCATTTCATACAACAACCTGGGTATTTTATACAACGACCAGCAAAAATTGGAAGTTGCAGAAACCTATTTTTGGAAAGGCCTAAAAATCGCCCAGGTCTTCAAGGATCCCTATTTACTCATAACTACCAAATCGAATATTGGCTTGAATATGCACAGCCAAAAACGCTATCAAGAAGCCTTAGAAGCGTTTCAAGAGGTGCTTGCCTTCGATTTGAAAGATGGTAATGCCTACGAAATTGGTGTTTCGTACAACAACGTGGCCAGTGCGTACATCAAATTGGGAAAGTTTGATCTGGCCTTGGCATTGGTAGACAGCTCTATGCGCTACAAAGAGCTCAGTGGCGATAAATACGGAATGGTAATTTCATTGGGCAACAAGGCCGAGATATTCGATTCGCTCAATCAGCCCGTGCTGACCTTAAAATATGCCAAATTGGGCTATGAATTAGCCTCAGAAATTGCTGCTCAAAAGCTCCAAGCCGAAATGCTTTTGAAGTTCCACCAAGCCTATCAGAAGCAGGGTGATTTTGAGCAGTCGTTGCGGTACTACAAAGCGTACACGCAATTGATGGACAGCATCCAAAACAAAGACACGGAGGTGGCCATTGCCAACGCGCAACGCAAATTTGATTTGGAGCAAAAAGAGGCAGAGTTAGAGAGAGCCAATTTGGAAATCAGTCACATTAAAACGCGCCAAGCTTTATACCTGGTTGCGTTTTTAGCCATTTTGGCACTTTCTATTTTAATGACCATTGGCTTTTTCCGTATCAGGCGCTTGAATGCAGTGCTAAACAAAAACCAAAAGGCGCTAAGCGAGACCAATGTCATGCTCAAACGCCTAAACGAGCAGTACGAACAAGCCAAAAACCAAGCCGAAAGTGCCAACCGCGCCAAAACAGCCTTTTTATCGAATGTAAGCCACGAAATAAGAACGCCATTGAATGCCATTTTGGGTTTGCTCGATATTGCCAATTACGAAACCCAAGCCGATGAACGGCAAAAGTTAATGCGCACGGTGCAGCATTCGGCCAACAGCTTGCTGCACATTATCAACGACTTGCTCGATTTGAGCAAGATTGAAGCAGGTAAAATTTCTTTCGAAAAAAAGAATTTCAACATGCCTGCGCTCCTTGAGCAGTTGAAGGAAACACTTTCGGCACTGGCCCAAGACAAGCCCTTAGAGATTATCACCGAAATGGATCCACAGTTGCCGGCTTATATGGTGGGCGATCAATTCAGGCTCAACCAAATTATGCTCAACCTGGGGTCAAATGCGGTGAAATTTACCCCCAAAGGTTTTGTAAAGCTCGAAATTGCCTGCGTGGGCAAACAAACAAACAACGAAGGCGAAGTAACGGCTTGCACCCTCCGTTTTGGAATTACGGATACAGGAATTGGCATCTCCCCCGAAAAGATAGACGCCATATTTAATCGTTTCAGCCAGGCAGAAGAAGATACTACCCGAAAATACGGTGGAACCGGCTTAGGCTTGGCCATTTGTAAAAAGCTGGTTGAACTGCAAGGTGGGACCATAGGTGTAAGCAGCGCCATTGGTGAAGGCTCTACCTTTTGGTTTGAGCTTGATTTCAGCATCCTACCCCAGCAAGAGGTATTGCCTTCGACGGTGGAGTCGGAAGCGGTTGAGGTTTTGAAGGGCAAAAGAGCGCTGGTTGTTGACGACAATTTACTGAACTTACAACTGGCTGTACAAATACTGCGTCGCTGGGAAGTGGAAGCCGTTACCGCTGGCGGAGGTTTAGAAGCGCTGGATAAGTTTGAAAAAGAAGGTCCGTTCAATTACGTTTTGCTCGACATTCACATGCCCGAAATGAATGGTTACGAAACCTTTAAACGGTTAAAAGAGCAATACCATTTGCAATGCCCGGTCATTGCCTTAACTGCCGATACCTATGAGGAAACAAAGGAGCAAATAGAAAGACTGGGTATGAAAGGAACGGTTATAAAGCCCTATTCTCCCAAAGAGCTGAAAAAAGCCATGGAAATGGCACTCAATGCCCCATAAAAAAGCCGGCATTGCCGGCTTTTTAGGGTTTATAGGGTTTGAAGTTGGATTATAATCGGAACGAGACTCCCGCCATAACCGGACGTACAGTAGGGTTTGCCACACCGTTTTCTTGGCGGAACAAATCGGTGAGGCCATAGCGTACAAATACATCCACATCGCCATAGCCGGCACGGGCTACCAAACTGGCTTTAAAGGGCATGGCATTAAGCGGACCACTGGTGTTTACTTCGGTAAATACATCGTTGCCCAAATCGTAGCGCTGTGTAGAGCGCATATTGCCAATGCGAACACCTATTTCGGCACCAGCTGCCAAATTAAAGGAACGGCTTTGGCGATAGGGATTGCTCATGAATTGAAGCATTACCGGCACATTGATCCAATTTACATGCAAGGTATTGCGGGTTAAATTGGCGTTCATGGGGGCATTAAAGAAAACGGTATCGCCATTTGTACCTAAAATACCATTTTCACGCAATCGGTAGCTGTTGAATTCAAAGCCCAAACCATATTGTAGTCGCAATTTTTGCGCAACCAAATTTTCGGAACGTGAAAAAGTGAAACCCCATCCGAGTGAGCGATTAAAGGCATTTTCGGTGCGCAAGGGCCTGTCGACACCGGTAAGGTTCAAATTGCCTCCTGCGTTCATAAAGCTATTGGCACCTATATCGACCAAAAAGTGGCTCTTTTCTACCTTCTTTTTCTTGGGCTTCACTTCTTTGAGTTCCTTTTTCAAGTCACGCATATCGGCACGAAAATCTTCTGAATTAATATCCAAGTCAAAGCTACCGTCGGCGGGAGCTTCCTTTTTGCTGCCGGCTTGTGAGTCAACATAGGTGGTGTCCCACTTGCCGTCGATGTATTTGATGACCATTTTTTTCTTGCTTTCGGGTGCCGCGGGGGCATCTTGGGCCCAAACAGAGCCCATTCCGAGGATCAACACTGTGGCTGAGAGAAGGATGCGTTTCATGATTCGTTGTTTATTGGGTTAATTTCTTATTGTTCATTGTTTTCGGGCTTGCTCAGTTGAATGGTTTGGCCAATTTCGAGCGAGCCGAGATTAAAGGATAGGTAATGTTCTTTGGTTTTAAAATCGTCGAATTTTTCTTTGGCCAGTTCAAACAAGCTGCCATCGGCCAATTTGCTATACGATTTGCTGATTTGTGGCAGCAAGCCGTAACCCCTGCCCTCCTCTTCTTCTGCCGTAGCGAACAAGGCGGGTGCCGCTACTTTGCCTTGTACCTTCAAAGGCAATTGGGTGGTGCGTATTTGGTTCACAGCGCGAACAGGTAGGGTAGTCATGTTTTCTCGGATAGTTGCTTCGGCATTTTCAACCGTTACAGAGGCAAGACGCAGGCTTTGAGGGCGAGGTTGCACAGGACTCGATTTTTTTTCTTCCTCCTGAACGCTGGCTTGCAATTGCGTAGCCGCCAGTTCCATCGAACGCAGCTGTTGCTGCAATTGCTCCTGCTTGAGGCTATCGTAAGTGGCCAATCCGGCCAAATCGCGTTTGGGAGCAGTGCTGTTCCAATTATTGAGCACCAAGGTGGTCGAAACCAAAAGCAGCGCCACAGCAGCTGCCGCACGAAGCACTACTGGTTTGCGGTACCAAGGCATCAAAGCCGGACGATCGAGCCGGGCACTGATTTGATCAAAAAGTGCTGCGGGCGGCTCCATCTCTGCTCCTTCGAGCTTCTCACGGAGAAGCTTATCCATTATTTCCTGCTGCTTCATAGCTTACGTTATTTTTTTTTAAAAGGACTTTGAGCATACTCTTGGCCCGGGCAAGTTGCGACTTGCTCGTGCCTTCGCTAATGCCCAGCATCGCGGCAATTTCTTTGTGCGAAAAATCTTCTAAAGCATACAAGTTCAAAACCGTGCGATAGCCCGCCGGCAGTTGCTGTATTACCTTGATGATTTCTTGACTTTCCATTTTACTCAAAAAGTGATCGCTGGCACTGTCGGCTACCTCTATTTCATCAATATCGCCCACCACATGCATTTTAGCGGCTTTGCGGAAATAGTCGATGGCCGTGTTGACCATGATTCTGCGGATCCAGCCTGCTACCGATCCGTCGAAACCAAACTTCTCTAACGAGTTGAACACTTTCACAAATCCATCCTGAAGGATATCGCTGGCGGTATCATAATCGGAAGAGTAGCGCATACACACCGCAAACATCTTTCGCGAAAACAAACCATATAGCTCCGATTGGGCTTTGCGGTCGTTTTGCAAACATTTGTAAACAAGTGCGTAATGTTGGTCCAAGCGGGTTATTTTTGTCAGGTTCCGAAAGCAAGACGCTGCGCTGCTTTCAAAGGTTGCACCAAAGTTTAAAATTGACCAAAAAAAATCACCCATGTACAAAAACTTGAAAATGATGGCACTGCTGGCCCTTTGGGTTCCCATGCCATTGGTAACGGTGGAGGCCCAGAGCTTGCTCACCGAAGAAAAAATTTGGGAACTGGCCCATGTGGGCGCTCCGGCGGTGCACCCCAATGGCAAAAGTGCGGTGTACAGCATCCGACTTACCAATTTGAGTGAAAACAAGGGGCAGAACGATTTGTATGCAGTAGACCTGGCCAGCGGCCAATCTACCCAGCTTACCAATACCCCTGCTTCTGAAAGTCAGTATGCCTGGCGGCCCGACGGGCAGTGGCTCGGCTACCTCAGCAGCAGCTCGGGCAGCATGCAGTTGTGGGAAATGAAACCCGATGGCAGCGGCAACCGCCAGGTAAGCAATATTGATGGAGGTATCGAAGGTTTTGGTTACAGTCCCGATGGCAAAAACATCTTTTACATCAAAAGGGTAAAACTCGATCAGAGCCTGCGCGACAAATACCCGCAATTGAGCAAGGCCACCGGCGAATTGTTCGATGGTTTGATGTACCGTCATTGGGACCATTTCCATGACGGCACTTACAGCCACATTTTTGTGCAAGCTTATGCCGATGGCAAATTAGCCGGCGCGGCCACCGACCTGCTGCAGGGCGAAAAAGTACATGCCCCCCTCCAACCCTTTGGCGGCAGTTCGCAATTGGCTTGGTCGCCCGATGGACAAACCCTGGTGTATACCGCCAAAAAACTGCAAGGAACCGCTTCGGCAACCAGCACCAACAGCGATTTGTATGCCTACCACCTGCCTTCAAAAACCACTACCAACCTCAGCAGTGGCATGATGGGCTACGATGTGGATCCTGTTTTTTCGCCCGATGGCAAAAAGTTGGCTTGGTTGAGCATGGAACGCGATGGTTACGAGGCCGACAAAAACAGGGTAATGGTGATGGACCTACCCAATGGAAAGGCTGTAGAAATTACCAAAGATTTCGATAACAGTGCCAACGCCCTCTTTTGGGGAAAAGACAGCAACCGCTTGTTTTTTGGGGCTTATGTGAACGGCACCAGTCAGTTGTATGAGTACTTTTTCGACCTCGCAGCTGCCGCTAAAACCTATGGCATCAAACTGAAAATCAAAGGATCGGCCACCATTACCGTCACCAGCGGACAATTTAACCACGGTGGTTATGCTTATGTGGCCAACAACCCCAACGGCAGCATTGTGATGCAGCGCCAAAACATGCTCAGGCCCAATGAATTGGTAATGCTCGACCTGAACAGCAAACAAATTCGCAACCTTACCGATGCCAATGGCAAGCATTACGCCCAACTGAAGCCCGCGCGTATTGAGTCGCGCCAAATTGCTACCACCGACGGCAAGCAAATGCAAACCTGGGTGATTTATCCACCCGATTTCGATCCCACCAAAAAGTATCCTACCCTGCTGTATTGTCAGGGTGGACCGCAAAGCATGATCGGCCAATCGTTCAGCAATCGCTGGAATTTTTACCTCATGGCCAGCAAAGGATACATTGTGGTGGCACCCAATCGCCGTGGCTTGCCAGGTTTCGGACAAGCTTGGAACGAGCAAATCAGTGGTGATTGGGGCGGACAGGCCATGCAAGATTACCTTTCGGCCATCGATGCCTTGGCCAAAGAACCTTTCGTAGATGCCAACAAACTTGGGGCTGTGGGTGCATCCTTTGGTGGCTATTCGGTTTACTGGTTGGCAGGCAACCACAACAAACGCTTCAAGGCATTCATTTCGCATTGCGGGGTGTATAACCTCGAATCGATGTACGGTCAAACCGAAGAAATCTTCTTCACCGATTTTGAGATGAAGGGCACGCCTTGGGCCAATCCACAACCCAAAAGCTACGAGCAGCACTCGCCGCACAAATACGTGCGCAATTGGGATACACCTATCCTTGTCATCCACAATGAAAAAGATTTCCGCGTTCCGCTCGCGCAAGGCATGGAGGCCTTTACAGCCGCACAATTACAGGGCGTTCCCAGCAAGTTTTTGTACTTCCCCGACGAAAATCATTGGGTAGTAAAGCCGCAAAACAGTGTGATGTGGCAAAAAGTGTTTTTTGAATGGCTCGATACTTATTTGAAATGAAACAACTCCTTCCTTACACCTTGGGTACTTTGCTGATAGCAGGGGCCTGCAATTTCACCGAAAAAAAGCAAGACATGCAACCGCCTGTAGCTAAAGCCATTCCGCATGAACTAAGCATGCATGGTGATACCCGCATTGACCCCTATTATTGGCTCAATGAGCGTGAAAACCCCGAAGTAATCGCTTACCTGGAAGCCGAAAATGCCTATGCAGAAGCTTCTTTGGCCCATACCAAGGGCCTGCAAGAGCAGCTCTTCAAAGAAATGAAAGGCCGCATCAAAGAAGACGATATGAATGTGCCCTACTTCGAAAATGGCTATTGGTACTACAGCCGCTTTGCGAAGGGACAAGATTACCCCATCTATTGCCGTAAAAAAGGCAGCCAAGATGCGCCCGAAGAAATCATGTTCGACGTGAATGTGTACGCCAAGGGACATGAGTATTTCAGTTTGACGGGAGTTCGTGTGAGTCCCGACAACCAGCTGGCCCTCTACTTCGTTGACAGCATTGGCAGGCGCCAATACACCATGCGGGCCAAAAACCTGGCAACGGGTGAAGAAATGGGATTAAACATCTATCCCACCAATGGTGCTGCTGCATGGGCCAACGACAACCGCACGCTATTTTACGGCACTACCGACGAACAAACCTTGCGTGCCGATAAAATTTGGCAAACCAAATTGGGTGAAACCGCTGCGCCACGACTTGTTTTTCATGAGCAAGACGAAACCTTCAGCACTTATGTGTACAAAAGCACTTCGAAGCGTTTCATTTTTATTGGCAGTGGTAGTACCCTTACCAGCGAACAACGTTTTGTAGATGCCAATCAGCCCGACGCCGCCTTCAAAATCGTACATCCCCGTGAGCGTGGCCTCGAATACAGTGTGGAAGATTACGGTAACGACTTTTACATTGTTACCAATTTGAATGCGCAAAACTTTCAGTTGATGAAAGCTCCCATCGCCAAATCGGGCAAGGCAAACTGGCAAACCGTTATCGAGCACCGTGCCGATACCCGATTGGAAGACGTGGTGTTTTTCAAGAATTTCATGGTATTAGATGAGCGTAAAAACGGATTGGGACATTTGCGTGTGCGCGATTGGCAGGGCAAGGTTGATTACTACATTCCTTTCAATGATCCGGCTTACACTTGTTATACCGAGGTAAACAGAGACTACGAAACCAGCGTGCTGCGTTACGGTTATTCATCGCTCACTACGCCCAACAGCATTTATGCCTTCGACATGGCTACCCAAAAGCAGGAGCTGTTGAAACAGCAAGAAGTAGTGGGTGGATTTAATGCCGCAGATTATGTTTCGGAGCGCTTTTTCGTTACCGCCCGCGATGGTGCACAGGTGCCTGTTTCGTTGGTATACAAAAAATCGTTGCGCAAAAAAGAAGGCAATCCTACCCTGCTTTATGGCTACGGCAGCTACGGTGCTTCGATGGATGCCTATTTTAGCACCAATCGTTTGAGCTTGCTCGATCGTGGTTTTGTGTTTGCGATTGCCCACATCCGCGGTGGCGAAGAAATGGGCCGCCAATGGTACGAAGACGGCAAACTGCTGAAAAAGAAGAATACCTTTTACGATTTCATCGATTGTGCCGAAGACCTGTTGAAAAAGGGCTACACTGCTCCGGGAGAAATGTATGCCATGGGTGGCAGTGCAGGTGGTTTGTTGATGGGTGCTGTGGTGAACATGCGTCCCGATTTGTGGAAAGGCGTGATAGCAGCGGTACCCTTTGTAGACGTAATTACCACCATGCTCGACGAAAGCATTCCACTCACCACGGGTGAATTCGACGAATGGGGCAATCCGAAAGACAAGGAGTACTACGATTATATGCTCTCTTACTCACCCTACGACCAAGTGAGCAAGCAGGCTTACCCCAATATGTTGGTAACCACCGGTTTGCACGACTCACAAGTGCAATATTGGGAACCAGCCAAATGGGTGGCTAAATTGCGTACGGTACAGCAAGGCGAGGGTAAAATTTATTTGGTTACCGATATGAAAGCCGGACATGGTGGTAAATCGGGACGATTTAACGCCCTCAAAGACGACGCTTTGGAATTCGCCTTTTTGCTCGATTTGGCAGGCATCAAGAAGTAAAATGCGTATTGTTCAAAGCCGCTGGAAATTGTCAAAAGGCATTTTCAGCGGCTTTTTTGTTCTTAAAAAAAATGCAATCTCCCTCTGTGGTTTCAACTGCGCTCAAAGGTCGCCGACGCATCAGTTCACTGTGCGGAGCCGAAGTGCGGTCACTGAGCGTATGTAATTCGGTCGTTGAGCGGAGCCGAAACGCGGTCGTTGAGCGGAGCCGAAACGAACCAAATGGGTGAAAGTATAAGTCTCCACTGCTTTCAACTTAGCCCAATCGCTGGCTTGAATATATCCATTAAGCACAGACAAAGTAAATCGAGCTGGCCGCAATCACCATCCTTAACCCAGCCTTTCAATATCGTTAAGCACCCTTTCGGCCGGTATACCTCCCAACTTTTTACCCATACGTTCGAGCCAATCGGCAGCCTCAAACTTGAGCAAAAGGGCTACTTCCTCCATCGATAACTTGAGCTTGAGCAGTGCCATGGCTTCAATATCGGTTTCGGTGAGCGACGGAAAGCTACTTTTCATGTGACTGAAAAACTGAGGGTAGAATGCCTCTGTGAATTCGCGCAGCTGATCGCGCCAGGTTTCAGGTGCTGTTAACGGTGCATTGCTTTGGCTTTGCCATTTGCAAAATTGCTGCAATTGCTGTTTGTACTGTTGCAGCTGCTTGTTTCGTTGGAAACGTTGTAAATCGGCCAACAGCAAGGCATTTGAGTGCTTTTCGCGGCGTATGAGTCCTACAGCTGCCAGAAGTAATAAAAACAACAAGCCCAATAACACATAAACACCCTGTTGCCACTGCTTGGCTTCGGCTTGCCATTGGTCTACTTCTAAGGCCAAGGTCAGTTCTTTTTTTTGCAATTCGTAAGCGTGTCGTTTTTCGGCCTGAAGTCGCAATTGTTGTTCGTTTTTGCTGTTGAGTTCTGCATTAATGCTGTCGAGTTGCAATTTAGCTGCATAAGCCCGGTCGTACTTTTTGAGCATCACCCAATAATCAACATCGAGCTGGGCCAAATACTGTTTGAGATAAAGGGCCGGAGCTTTTTCTTCGAAAAGGCGGGCCTGACCGATGTAAACAGCCGCTTGAAGCGGGCGGTTTATTTCGAGGTACATTTCGGCCAACAAAACTGCAGCGTTGCAGGCGCTGGCCCATCCTTCTACCCTTTCGCTGGTGGCAATGTCGTAGAGCAAATGTTCTTCGGCCCGGGCATAATCTTTTTGCTCGTAATACACCATTCCTATGTTACCGTAGGTAAGCGCTTCCCAGGCAACATCGCCCATTTCGCGCGCCATTTGGTTGGAGATTTGAAATACCTCCACGGCCTTTTGGTATTGTTTGAGGCGCAAGTACGACAAGCCCAAGGTGTTGTAGGCGTGCATCACGCTGTAATCGTCGTCGTGCAAATCGTTGAATACGAGTGCTTTTTCGAAGTACTGCACCGAAAGGGTGTAATTGCCTGCCCGGTGAAAAAACTGCCCGATGCCAAACAAACTGCCGGTAACCGAGCGGAATCCTTCGTAATTGTACTTCTGAAAAACTGCTTCGGCCTTAAACAGGTACTGCAATGCTTCCTCGAAAGAACCCAATTCTATAAAAGTTTCCATCGACCGCAACATGGCATTGGCCATCAACACCCTGTTTTGTGCTTGCTCGGCTTTTTCGAAGGCCCGGTTATAGCCGTATAAGGCCTGGGCGTAATTAGAGGTCAAGTGCCGTCCGTACCAAGCCGCTGCATACCAGGCGGCTGCTTGTTGCATGGGCGATGCTGCTGCTGTTGACCTTTTAACAAGCTGTTGAACAAAAACGCTATGAGAAGCACTGTCCATTTTTTCGGCCCATTGCGGCAGCATGGCCGAAAACAAACTGTCGAATTGAATGGGCTGCACGCGCTGCATCGCTCGTTCAAGCGAATCGGCCATTTGACTCACCGATTGGGCCGCTGTGGTAACGCTTAACCACACCCCAAGCACGCAACCTGCTAAAAACTTCTTCATAGATCAGCCACCAATATACAAACATTGCATGTATGGTGCTGCCAACTGCCCACAAAGAATTAGACCGTAGTGGCTAGAAAGTGAGGGCTACGTTTATGCCATCGAATAATAGTAAAAAGCCGCCTTGCGCTACAATGCCGGCACCGTGACCATGCCAACGGGGATTGTTGTGCCGCATGAGGTACCATCCCAATCCCACATAACCTACATCTAACAAGGTGTTTACCAGCAGTACTTTTCTGAAACGCAATCGCTCCTCGGCTGCTGTACGTTTGCTCCCTTGCCGCAATTCGTGCTGTCCCCAAAGGGCAATGCCGCCATCAATCGCACCCCAGGCCAATTGCTGCATGCCAAAAGCCCGTATGTATGGGTTAGGACTAAACAATTGTGCAGTACCTACCCCCATTGAAAGTGCGCTCCAGCCGCCCAAAACCCGGTTGGCGTTTTGCATGTGTTGGTATGGACGGTAACCGTCGGGCAGGGTGATTTGCAACAATGAATCGGGTGCTTTCATCCACTGGGCCCGGCTTGGCAGGCTGCAGCAGAGGAAAGCACCCAGTAAAAGCAGTTTGAAACGCATGATTGAGTTACAATCCTGAAACTGTTTTGTTTGCAGGATAGCGCACCACAAAGCCATAACGGAGGTTACTGTTTTGACCGGGCTGTAGTTCAAGCACCCAGCGAAGCATGCCTTTTTCCACCTCGTGCCCCGCTCCTGCCAGCTGCAAATCGGTAATTTCAATTTCTTTGTTGGCGGCAATCGGAACCTGATCTTCTACCACCAATTGAACGGCTTGCTGGCGGTTGTTTTTTACATCGAGCACATATTGATAGCTGCGTTCTTGCTTGTTGCCCAAACGCTTGCGGCCGCTTACAGGCTGCATCGCCTCGTACTTTACAGTAATTCCGCGGTCGGAACCCAAGGTCAATTCCAGGGTATCGCTATCGGCTTCAAATGCCAACCAAAGCTGATTCACCAGGGCATTGTCGAAATACACACGCGCTTGTCCGGGCAACGGTTTTACGGCACTACCCATTGCCAGGCGAGCCAACAGCAACACTTCGTGGTGCTGACGGGGTGCCAGGTAGTGCTGGTATTGTGCGCTGAGTTCTTGCTGCTCGAGCCACAACGCTTTGCTTTCGCCATGCCTAACGCTGAAACTGCCTTTGGGAGCATAAAAAGCCATGAGCGTGGCATCGCGGCGCTCGGCCATTTGCATGAATTCTTGCATATCGGGCTCGCCCGGAACCGGCATGTCATCACGCGAAGCCCTTGGCGCAGCAGCCATGTTGGCTTTCATCATGGGCTGGGGCTGCGGTTGGTAAAAATCGAGTACCCATGGATAAAGTACCGGCTTTTGTAACTGATTGGCAGCCAGTTGTGTGGCCAATTCTACTTTTACACCTTTCCAATCAATGCCTGTTTGTTGATAGATCTTGGCTTTGGTAATGAATTTGAAGCTGGCTCCCAAAGCATCAGAACGAAATTCGTACTGCGGTTCCCAGCTTACCAAGCTGCTGAAATAGCTGAGTTCTAATTGATGTACGCCAGCTTTGACAACGTTTACTTCAAGGTATAAATCGGTGACATATGCAGGCAATCGTAATCTGCGCTGTTCTAGGTCCTTGTCTTTGATTTTGATCTGTTCGGCCAACTTACGTTCTTCTTGCTGTGCAGTTAACAAACGCTGGTTGATATCGGCCAAACGCGTCCGGTAAAAATCGGCCATCTTTTGCAATTCGGCTACTTGTACGCCTTGCTGACCGCCGAGCTCTTTGTTGGCTAAAATGAGCTGCTGCTCTTGCGTCCACAATTCTTTGTTCGAACGCAGTGCATCCAGCTGCATTTGCAACTGCCGCAAACTGTCGATGCCCGCTTTCAGCGCATCAGGAACAGCCAATGAACGAACAGGCCGTTGCTGCCAATTCAGGGTGCCCACCAACAAGCCAGCGCTCGACATCAAACGCACTGAGTTTTCGTCGATGCCACCCGCCAAGGTGGCCAAGTGCAACAAATGATCACCTGCCTCGAGCTGGAATTTGGCCTGGTGGGTTAATCTAGCCCCACTGAGATAGGCCTGCACTTGGTTGAGTTTGTGGTCAACCGTTTGGGGAAGCGAATTGGCTTGTGCGGCTTGCACCATCAAGAACAAGCAAGCAAAAAGGATTTTATTCATGAGTTGGTTTTGCACTTAACGGCGCTTAGGATAAGGAGGTGTGTGCGCTGAACTTTAGGTTTTCTTTAACAGCCCTGAGGTTAATGCTTCCAGTAAGCCGACTCACCTTTGCCCAACAAAAACACAAACGCAATTTGGCCACTGGCATATCGGTCGAACCCCCGACCAAAGCGGGGTTCGGTATCGCCCAAGCGGGTATTGCCCCAACCGTCGAAATGATCGGTATGCAAAAAATGCATATTGCCTTGCACATTGATGTGAAAGTTGGGTCGGGCCTTGTACGAAAAGCCCAAACTGAGGGGCACAGTTCGGCTGCGGCTACTTTTCACTTGCATTACACTGTCGGGCAGGTTTAAGCCCGTAGCCATATCGCGCAAACGCACTTCAAAGCTGTTGACACCCAAGCCAAGGCCCGTGTACAAGTGAAACCGATGGTTGGCCTGCGTCTTCCCCAACATTCGGTTCGCCCACCCGGTTAAGTTCAATTGAAGCTGTAAACTGAGTTCGTTGAACTCAGTTTGGCTGTTGAGGCCGCCGGGGTAGCCCAGGCGCGACAAATAAGCAGAATCGAGCACCAAGCCCTGTACTTGGCCATGACTGAGCTGCAAACGGGCGCCAATCGGCCATTGATGCCAATATTCAAGATGAGCACCCAGCTGGTAACGCAAATCGGCATTCGATACCCATTCGGCCCGGCGCAGGTCGTGCAAAGGTGTGGTGAGTCCGGTAAACAAAGCGGCGTGCCAGTGCCCCGCTTGCTGAGCATGGGTGCGGCTTCCCCAAAGAAGCAAGAAGGCGAGCAAAAAATGGGCAAGGTTCTTCATATGGCTTGGGTAAAGATGCAGCTTTTTGGGTAAAATGCGATGAGGCAGAATTGCCTGCGGCTGTTATGCCAACCGCAGAAAGCGCGTAGGGTTCCCAGATGTCGCCCCTAATGGGGCTGGTGAATTGGGGGGCTATGCGTTGCTACCCGGATGTCGCCCTCAACAGGGCTATACAGATTTTGCCCCGATTGGGGCATATTGCGAGGTCTGTGGGAAACCTTACCGCCAAAGGCGCGCAGCGGCAAACGCGGAGGGTTCCCAGATGTCGCCCTAATGGGGCTGGTGAATTGGGGGGGCTATGCGTTGCTACCCGGATGTCGCCCTCAACAGGGCTATACAGATGTTGCCCCGATTGGGGCATATTGCGAGGTCTGTGGGAAAACCTAGCGCCAAAGGCGCGTAGCGGCAAACGCGGAGGGTTCCTAGATGTCGCCCCTAATGGGGCTGGTGAATTGGGGGGCTATGCGTTGCTACCCGGATGTCGCCCTTAACAGGGCTATACAGATGTTGCCCCGATTGGGGCATTTTGCGACGTCTGCGGGAAACCCTAGCGCCAGAGGCGCGCTAAAATCCGTGAAACCGTGTTTTAAACTCCCAATCCCCGCAAATAAGCTGGTACCTGCAACAACCTGCTCCCATACCACGAAAACATATCGCCCTCAACCAGAACGATAGGTACATCTACACCGCCTCGCTTCAATTCATCGATGTGCTTTTGCTTGAAGGGAAAGGGTTCGGAGCTGAGCAATACCAAATCGGGCTGCAATAGCTTGATTTGCTCAATAGTTGCTTCTGGATACCTGCTTGTACTGTCAGCCGGTACCAGCAGTTCGGCACCCAATAAACACAGCAAAGAGCCAATGAACGTATCGTCACCAGCCAACATCCATGGCTTGTACCAAATGCTGTAAAGCACGCGTTTGCCTTGTAAAACAGACGGAAGACTGGCAAAACCGGCTGCAATTTCAGCCGCCATGGGCTTCGAAAGCTGGCTTTTACCAGTTAACTCACCAACCGCCTCTATCATGTGCAAGGCATCGGGCAACGAACGTACATCGCTGATCCAAACAGGTGCGAACTGGCTGAGAATTTCCAATACCCCCTGTTCGTTTTCTTCCTTGTTGGCTATGATCAAGTCGGGTTGCAAAGCAAGCACTTCTTGAATTTTCACATCCTTGGTGCCACCAATGCGCTTTTTGCTTTTGAACCAGTGGTTCGGGTGAATGCAAAATTTGGTAATACCCACCACCTCTTCATCCAAGCCCAAACTGGCCAACAATTCGGTTTGCGAGGGCACCAGCGACACAATGCGCCGAGGTGGAGCATCGGGTAGGGTGATTTGCCTTCCGACTTGATCGGTGAATACGCGCATTAAGCCAGGGCTTGGATGATGTCGTGACTGGTGATGATTTGTACCGTTTCGTCATCTAACTTCACCAATACCGCCCCCATCTTTTTATCAACCTGTTTGGCTAACTGAGGCAAAGGCAAGTTTTTGTCTACAAAAGCAAATGGCGCTTGCATCACCTCCGAAACGGCTTTGCCGCGCAATTCAGGCTCATCGATCAAACGGGCCAGCAGGTTTTGGTCGGTGATGGAACCCACAAACTCCGCCCCGCTTTTCACAGGCATTTGGCTGATGTTGAAGTGCATCATTTTGTGGATGGCCTCTCCTACCGTCTGGCTGGCCTCTACCGTTACCATGGGCAAGTGCAGGCGGTGGCTGATGCAGTCGATGGCACGCTTCACTTCTGGCTCGAGGAAGCCCCGGTCGCGCATCCAATCGTCGTTAAACATCTTGGCCAAATAACGCGTGCCGTGGTCGTGGAATACCACCACCACCACATCTTCGGGACTGAGACGGTCTTTCATCTGAATCAAACCAGCAATGGCCGAACCCGCCGAGTTGCCAGCAAAAATACCTTCTTCACGGGCAATCTTGCGGGTGTAAATGGCGGCATCTTTATCGGTCACTTTTTCGAAATGGTCGATCAGGCTGAAATCAACGTTCTGGGGCAGAAAATCCTCGCCAATGCCTTCGGTGATGTAAGGATAAATTTCGTTTTTATCGAAAATACCCGTCTCCTTGTATTTTTTGAACACCGAACCATAGGTATCGATGCCCCATACCTTGATATTGGGGTTTTGCTCTTTGAGGTAGCGCGCTATGCCCGAAATGGTACCACCTGTACCTACACCCACCACCAAATGGGTGATTTTGCCTTCGGTTTGGGCCCAAATTTCGGGACCCGTACTTTCGTAATGCGCCTGTCGGTTTGAGAGGTTGTCGTACTGATTGGCCTTCCACGAATTGGGTGTTTCGCGCTCCAAACGCGATGAAACGGAGTAGTACGAGCGGGGGTCTTCGGGGTCGACGTTCGTAGGACAAACAATTACCTCGGCGCCCAAGGCACGCAAAGCATCCACTTTTTCTTTCGATTGTTTGTCGGTAGTGGTAAAAATGCACTTATATCCTTTCACAATGGCAGCCATGGCCAATCCCATGCCCGTATTGCCCGAAGTACCTTCGATGATGGTGTAGCCGGGCTTGAGTTTGCCCGCTTTTTCGGCATCCTCGATCATGCGCAAAGCCATGCGGTCTTTGGTTGAATGGCCCGGATTGAAGGTTTCTACCTTTGCCAAAACCGTAGCAGGCACCTCTTTGGTAACCCGGTGTAATTGTACCATGGGCGTATTACCAATGGCTTGCAGGATATTTTGATACCACATAATGCTGCAAAAATAGCCCATCCTTTGAAATACCCGCCCGCTTTTCTGAACTTTGGCATTCGATGCAGATCAGCGCCACCATTATTTGTTTGAACGAGGCCGATAAAATTGGCACTTGCCTGCAATCGCTTTTGCCGGTAGCCGATGAATTGGTGGTGGTTGATTCGGGCAGCACCGACGATACCGTGGGCATAGCCCAGTCGTTTGGTGCGAAAGTGACCTACCATGCCTTCGAAGGGCACATCCAGCAAAAAAACTTTGCCTCGGGTTTGGCCACACATCCTTGGATTTTATCGCTCGATGCCGACGAAGCCCTGTCGCCCGAATTGGCTGCAGCCATACTTCAAATCAAACAAGCGAATCCTCAGCCATTCAAGGCTTTCAGCTTTAACCGACTGAATAATTATTGCGGACAATGGATCAAACATGGGGGCTGGTACCCCGACCGCAAGGTGCGTTTGTTTCACCGCGAATGTGGGCATTGGGGAGGCACCAATCCGCACGACAAAATCATCCTCGCGCCTGGCACCCCACAGGCCCATCTGCCCGGTGATTTGTTGCATTACACCTACGAGCGGCCCGAAGAATTCGACCGCCAAAACGAGCGCTTTGCCGAAGCCGCTGCGCGTGCCATGCTGCTGCAGGGCAAAAAAACTTTTCCGGCACAGCCCTACCTCAAGGCAGCCGTGCGCTGGTTCAAAGGTTATGTGCTGCAAGCTGGCTTTTTGGATGGGGCGGCGGGATGGCACATCGCCCGAGGCAATGCCTGGTACACCTTTGAAAAATACCGCCGATTGGCTCAATACAAAAAACAAGATGTTCGTTAGTGGATTTACCATCATTCGCAATGCGCAACAGTACGATTATCCCGTGCTCGAAAGCCTGCACTCGCTCCTGCCATTGGTCGACGAGCTGGTGGTGTTGGTAGGCAAAAGCGAAGATGCTACCGAAGCGCTCATTGCATCGATTGGCGACCCCAAAATCAAGATCCACCATTCGGTATGGGACGACACTTTGCGCGAGGGAGGCCGGGTTTTGGCCGTAGAAACCGATAAAGCCCTGGCCTTGATAGACCCACGAGCCGATTGGGCCTTTTACCTACAGGCCGACGAAGTAATTCACGAGCAATATTACCCGACCATTCGTGCGGCCATGGCACATTACCAAAACCGGCCCGAGGTGGAAGGTTTGCTTTTCCACTACACCCATTTTTACGGCTCTTACGATTATGTGGGGGCCAGCAGGCGTTGGTACCGGCACGAAATACGGGTGGTGCGGCCGCAAGGCTCTTTGCATGCCTACCGCGATGCCCAGGGCTTTCGCCTATCGGACCGTAAATTGCGGGTAGCAGCCATTCCGGCACACATATACCATTACGGCTGGGTGAAACATCCCGCCTTGCAGCAGGCCAAACAACGCTCGTTTCACAAGATGTGGCACGATGACCACTGGCTGGCCGAAAACATTGCGCCGGTAGATCAGTTCGATTACAGCCAGGTAGATGTGTTGCACCATTTCACTGGCACCCACCCCCAAGTAATGCAGGCACGTATTGCCGCCCAAAACTGGCAGTTCAGCTTCGATCCTACCCAGGCAAGGTGGACGCCCAAAGCGAAATTTTTGTATTGGCTTGAACAAAAAACAGGCTGGCGGCCGTTTGAATACCAAAATTATCGATGCGTTACGCGTTACACTGCTTCCTGATTTGCCTTGGCCTGAGTGGTAGCTTGCAAGCCCAAAGCCTGCAGCCCGCCTGGTTGCCCGATTATTGCTCGGCCCCGCGCAAAACAGCCGTTACCCATGTGATGCTGCATTACATCAGCAATTCGCTCGAGCAGCCCGAAAATCCGTATGATTCGGTTGCCATACGCCGCATTTTTACTACCTACAAACTGTCGGCCCATTACCTGATCAACCGCGAAGGCCACATTTTGGCCTTGGTGCCCCATGAACGCGCGGCTTTTCATGCTGGCAAAGGCAAATTGCCCCATCCACCGCATCACGAAAATGGTTTGAATGCCCGTTCCATCGGCATCGAAATCATGGCCATTGGCACGCGCGAAGAGATGGCCTTGCTGGGCGTGAAAAACTACGACCGCATTGCCTATGAACACCGTGGCTTTACCGATGCACAATACCAAGCCCTCGCATGGCTCATCCGGCACATCCAGCAAAAGGAACCCGCATTTGTGCCCTCGCCGCAAACGGTGGTTGGACATGATGCTTATGCCCCGCAGCGCCGCGGCGATCCGGGCAAGTTGTTCGATTGGAACCGACTTTTTAGCGATTTGGGCATCGAAATGATCGCGCCTTAGCCGCAGCTTGACGCTTAGCGAGTAAATTGCAACATGATTCGGCTACTCCCCCTCCTGCTCCTATTTGTTTCGCTTTTTGCGCAGGGCCAACAGCCCCACAAAAAGCTGGTGTATCAGTTCGACATCCGGCAAGAAATTGGTCCACCCGCTTGGCGCAACACCCAAAAGGCCCTCGATGAAGCCGAAAAAATGGGTGCCGATTATGTGCTCATCCACATGAATACCTACGGTGGTTTGGTCGACATGGCCGACAGCATCCGCACCCGCTTGCTCAACGCCAAACCCACGGTGCTGGTGTTTGTCGACAACAATGCCGCTTCGGCCGGGGCACTCATTGCCATTGCCTGCGACAGCATTTACATGCGCAAAAGTGCCAGCATTGGCGCGGCCACGGTGGTGAACCAAACGGGCGAAGTGGTGCCCGACAAATACCAGTCGTACATGCGGGCCACCATGCGGGCCACGGCCGAAAGCACGGGCCGCGACCCTAAAATTGCAGAGGCCATGGTCGACCCATCGGTTTACATCGAAGGCATCATCGATTCGGGTAAGGTGCTCACCTTCACCAGTTCAGAAGCCCAAAAACACGGTTTTTGCAATGGAGAAGCCGAAAACATCGCCGAAGTTTTACAATTGGCCGGGGTTGAAAACTATGAAATTGTAAAGCAGGAGCTAACGGCCACCGACAAGGCCATCAACTGGCTCATCAATCCCGCTATCAGCGGCATTTTGGTGCTCATCATCATCGGCGGCATTTATTTCGAGCTGCAAACGCCAGGGGTGGGCTTTCCGCTGGCCGCTTCGGTATTGGCAGCCATCCTCTACTTTGCGCCTTTATACCTCGAAGGTTTGGCTGCCAATTGGGAAATCCTGCTCTTTTTTGTGGGTGCCATCCTGCTGTTGGTAGAAATATTTGTGATCCCCGGTTTTGGCGTAGCGGGCATCTCGGGCATTGCGCTCATTTTGTTTTCGCTGGTGAGCAGTTTGCTGCAAAACGACGGTTTCGATTTTGATGTGCCCCAAGCCGAAGCCGGACTCAGCGTGGTGCAAGCCTTGGCCACAGTGCTCATTCCCTTTGCCATTTTGATCACTTTTCTGCTCTTCTTCGGCCAAAACCTGCTGCAAATGGCTGCCTTCAAACGTTTGGCCCTGCAAAGCACCCAAGATGCCGATGCCGGTTATGTGGTGGCCGACCAACAGCACCATCTGGTGGGCGAAACCGGCTTGGCCTTGACCGATTTGCGGCCGGCTGGCAAGGTTCAAATTGCAGGCAGACCCTACGATGCCAAGGCTACCACCGGTTGGATTGACAAAGGCACCACCGTGCGGATAGTGGCACAAGAGCGGTTTGAGTTGGTGGTGGAGCCGGTGGAAATAAAAATGAATACTTAAACTTTGAAACCCAGTGGTGTGGAACACCAATCTTTGACACTGTTAACCGGGTAAAAAACTCGATATTTTGATGCTCTACGAAAAATTCAAATCCTTGATTGGAAAAAGAGCCACTCTGATTCTTTTCATTTCCTTACGCGTTTCAAGCTAACAGTATTACACTAAATGTTCCCCTTGACATGAACGATGAGAGTTATAGCAATATATCAATGGATGTGCTTAGCTGCCCCATCCTTTCTCTTTTACAACTCAAAGTTCTGTGTTTCGTAATCATCCTTCACAAGAGCTTTTTAGCTCAGTACTTTTTCCTTCGGGGATTTTGACGGGTATCCCAAAATGTAATTAGGTCAATTCTATTTCGGTAAACTTTGTAAATAAGCAAGTTATGCGGTGTAACCAGCGCTTCATGCAAGCCTTGCCGATTGGTTTTCCTGAACATTTTTGGATGATCAGCAATGTATTCAATGGTGCGTTGCGTGGCCCGAATGAAATGGGCTAGCTCTCGTTCAGACCACTCACTTTGCAAATAAGAAATTATACGCTCAAAAGTTGATATGGCTTCAGGTGTCCACCTTATTTGTTGAGCCATGGCGCATACTGCTTCATCACTTCTTCATGAGCCATGCCTTCACCCTTTTGGGATTGTATTAAGCCCCTTTCAACAGAGGCTTGGATGGCTTCGGGAAGATCTTCAAACCACTGATCGGGGTGACTATCAAAAATGGCTTGGATGTATTGGATAATATCTTCATCCGCTGTTTGAAGTATTCTTTTAGCCAAATTTTCCTTAATGGAAGCCAGTTGCATGGAGTTGTGATTTGTTTACCAAATATAGGTAATACGAGAGATTTTCCAGTCAAGATACGAGGCGCATCGTATCCCCCCGACCAACCCCACCTTGTTATTTACCGAAGTTCATGGGTAGGAGCTTTTCGAGCTGATTGATTTTGGTGGTTTGGAGGTTGGTGAGTACGTAGGCTAACCATTCATTTGGGTTAACTTTGGCCAGCTTACATTGTGCCATGAAGGTGTAAATGACAGCTGCTC
>VFQQ010000386.1_pt1 | contig 92359 bp, 156 predicted proteins | sample 3512341 | NCBI WGS metagenome assembly VFQQ01 (sample SAMN10412373, study PRJNA504923) | tailings metagenome | isolation source: Relicate 2 Philex TSF1 revegetated site | place: Philippines: Tuba, Benguet | collected 2017-08-29 | reverse complement strand
ATCGACAACCTGCTCATCATCTTCACCATGATTGACAGGCAAGCGGAGTGGCATTCTGTGAACTCCACCTTGCGCTCGAGGCGCTGCCAGGTTTTGCTTGCCAAGCTGTCCCTTCTGCTAAACATGGCGCACATGACAGTTGCTGTCCCGACTCGCCTCCGTACTGCACCACACCGCCTGCCCCTGCATTGTCCACTACACTGCAGGCACGACCCTGACAGCAAGTGGGCGCGCTACTGGCGCTCGCTCCCCGACAAGTACTACACAGGTGCGCACTGCTCCTGCGTGGGCTAGGGGGTTGATGCCTGGTTGGAGCCCCTGGCTGGCTGTGCTCTGCTAGCCAAGTCGGCTTCGGCTCAGCCTAGCTCAGTCTGGCAAGAGCAGTCGCATTGGCCCAACCCATTGATGCACCGGCGGCTCCCCCGTTGGCCGCCCTGCCTTACCTCCCTGCAGGCCTGTCCTTTCCCGAGCAGCTGGTGGAGGAGCTCAAGGGCACTGCAGCCCACCTGGAGCTGCAGCGAGCGCAGGTGCAGCTTGGCTGTCCAGGCTCTGTAGTTAGCCGTCAGAGGTGGTTGTGTGGTGCACCTCCATCCAGCTGCCAACACTGCAGCCGCTGGCTCACTGAGCCTCATGCGTCCCTGTCCCTCCTTCGCAGGCGCACCTGCGGCGACAGTACGCCAAAACCCCTCCACCTCATGTGCCACATTGCATGCCCTTTCTTACATTGACCTTTTCCTGAAATCTCCTCGCAGGCGCACCTGCGGCGGCAGTACGCGGACACATCGAAACTGTGTCGCTGCACTGCAACCACATGTCTGCCTTGCCTCATTCCTTTGGCCCACTCACAGGCGCACCTGCGGCGGCAGTACAGTGACACGCAGCCGCTGTTCCAGATGCTGCTGCAAGCCTACCCCCAGTTCCTGCAGCCCGACTGGTTTGATTACGACAGCTACCTGTGGGCTGCAGGTGGGCATAAATTGCGGTGTTCCACTTCAGACATTGCACCTGGGGGCCAGGGCTGCAGTTTGCTCACCTTGCTTTCACCCTAAAGAAAGTTAACTGCACAACTGCAAACGTGCAACTCTCCATGCCCCATCTGCAGAGCTCTGGTACAGCTACGCCTTTGAAGTGCAGTTTCCGGAGGCAGCAGGCAACGAAGTGGAAGCAGCAGCAGCAGAGGCAGGGGCGGCAGAGGAGGCGGCAGCAGGCGGCAGCAAGGCGGCGGCTGGCAGACCAGCAAAGCCGCGAGCCAGGCAGATGGGAGGAGCAAAGGGCGGCAAGTCAGGTCGCGGCGGCAGTCGCAGCAGCACTAACAGCGCAGGTAGCAGCAAGAAAGGCGGTGCCTTGAGCGCAAAGGCAGCAGGCGGCAGCAGCAAAGATAAGAGCAGCAGCAGCGGCGGCGGCAGCAGCAGCAGCAAGCCAGTCATGGTCCCATTTGCCTGCCACGTCAACCACAGCCCCTGGCCGCACTGCGTTAGGTGAGAGCAGACTGGCATGCGAGCGGTTGCACTTGACTCCCACTGTGTGCCACCGACTTGCAAGCCTTTATTGCAAGCCTTTTCAGCTGGCGTCCTAATCTGCTGTACACGAGCTTTCCACGTGCACGCAGGTATGGCAAGGTTAACCCCGCCACCGGCACACTGGACTATCCTGCCTTCCGGCCTTGCAAGGAGGGGCAGCAGGTGGGCCGCACTCCTTGGTTTCACTCACTGCGGGCTTGAGCGGGCGTCTCTGCGGCTGGGCATGCAAGCGAGCTTGAGCTGCCGGCCTCTGCATGTAGGCAGCCCGCAATGCACTGCGCACTACCCGGGCTGCGCTGAGTTGTGCTGCCCACTGCTGTGGTGCCTACTGCTGTGCCGCTCCCTGCTCCCTGGCGCAGGTGTACATTTCCTACGGCTTGAAATGCTGCATCCAGGCATCCTCTGACCGTCTGTGCACACTGCTGCCCATAGTTTAGCTTTGCCCTGCTTCCTCCCACCAGGTGTACATTTCCTACGGCCCCGTGCCCAACCTTGTGGTCCCTCCTGATCCCTGGCACAGGTGTACATTTCCTACGGCCCCGTGCCTAACCTGAAGCTGCTCTGCTACTACGGCTTTGTGGTGCCCCACAACCCCCACGACCTGGTCCCCCTGCTGCTGGAGGTGAGAAGCAGCGCCTCACTGTATCAACCGCATCAAACTGTGGTCTGCAGGAGCAGCATCGGCGGGCAATGACCTGGTGCCCCTGCTGCTGGAGGTGAGAGGGTATGGCACCTCACTGTATCACACTGTGCGTCTGCAGGAGCAGCACCGGTGGGCAATTTCACAAGCAGGGCGCACCTGCTGGTGCAATGCGCAGCACTACTAGGAGTCGTTACTGCGAAGCTCAAGGGCGTCAAGAACACCTGGCAGCCATCCAACCGGCTCGCACCTCTCCCTCCTTCTCTCCAGCCGCCCCACGGTCCGCTGCACGACAAGCACGCGGCGGCGCTGCAGCGGCTGGGCCTGGGCCTGGAGCACAACTTGCAAGACGGCCCGCTGTCCAAGCAGGTGTGCAACTGCAGCTGCAGCCGCAGCAGCTGTTCAGCCTGCTGGCTTTGCAGCCCTTGTACCATCTCGCACGCGCGACCCATCGCCGAGTAGTCGAGCGTGAACCCCTCCCTCCCCTCCCATCCACCCACCCAACCGCAGCTGCTGGCCTGCCTGCGAGTGATAGTCTCCACCGCTGATGAGCTGGCAGCCGTCCGGCAGCGCTCATGTGACCCCCTGTTCGGCCCCATCAACAAAGAGAACGAAGCCCAGGCTCTGCAGACGCTGCAGGCTGCATTGGAGGGCATGCTGGCACCGCTGCTGCGCCTGCCGCTGCTGGCTGGCGGGGCCGCAGGTGCAGACAATGAGGGCGAGGAGGCAGCGGCGGGGCAGCAGCACCAGAAGGCAGGTGATGGGCCGGCGGCGGCGCAGACAGCTGGTCAGCAGGCAGGCGAGGAGCATCAGCAGACAAATGAGCAGCAGCATGCCGAGCAGCAGGACGCGGACCGGCAGCAGGCCAAGCAGCCTGAGCAGCCTGACCGACCAAGCTGCAACGAGAATGGCTTTGATGCCGACTGGCGCATGTCCCGCCACTTCTGCCGGGTCTACCTGGAGGGGCAGTTGGCCATCCTGCGGCGCAGCCTGGAGGAGTGCCGGCAAGCGCTGGCGGTGCTGCAGGAGTGAGCTTGCTGCACACAGCTCGCTGCTTCTCCAGCTTGACTGGACAGTGGGTGCCCATTTGCTTGCCGCGGCAGTTTGAATGCCTTGCCGTGCACAGGCTGTAAGCAACCACTGGCAAGTTCACCTGCCATGCTTTACATGGAAGGACGGCGGCAGATTAGCTGCAGGTGCAACTTGCAATCGGCTGGAGGTGCACGCTGCCAACCAGCCCGCCGCTTATCCACCACACACATCACGGCGGCGCCTTGGCCGCTGCCTGCTGCCGCTGCCGCGCCTGCTGCTCCTGCTGGTATCGCGCCAGCGCTGCATCGATGGCCGCCGCCAGCGGGCGCAGCATCATGCTCACATAGACCTGCTGCGAGGTGCCTGCGTGTTGCAGAGCGGGCGGCCGCAGCGTGCGAGTGTGAGGCAGGTGAAGGAGGTGATAATGACCAGCAGCAAGCTCGCTCACAGCTCAACCAGCTGGTCACGTGCGCATGGCGCACACACGCTGGGGCGCACAAACAGAAGCCACGCATCCCCCAGCTGTAGCTGCGACTGCCCTCCCATGCTGCACCCCACCTTCCCCCACCTGGGTGCGCCTTCCCATCCTGAGGCAAATCTCCCCACATGGGTGCACCTTCCCTCCCATATCACAACCCATCTCCCCCCCACCTGGGTGCGCCTCCATGTGGCTGCGCAGCAGCGCCCGCTGTTCCCCGAGGTGCCGCGCCAGCTTGGCCGCCTTGTCGGCCCGGGCGGCAGACAGCAGCGGAAGGGCGCCCCACAGGTGGCGCAGCAGCTCGTTGGTTTTCAGGGCCTCGCCGCGCAGGTGCTCCTGCAGGGGCGACAGCCAGTGCAGTGGCGGTGTGTGTGGGTTATGCACCGGTGCAAGCCAGGGGCAGCGCATGAGCATCCCAGACAGCCATCAGCGGGTAGCTAGCTGGCGCACACACTGCAGCCTGCCGCAGCCGGCGGCTGTGGCAATCCACGCAGCCTCAAGGCAAGCTATCAGTCATCCCACTCAGTATGCGCCCCGCCCTCACCAGCAGCACCGCTGGCAGACCGTGGGTGCGGTCATGGGGAGGGTACTGCAGCGCTGTGGCCGCCACGGGGCCAAACTCTGCCACTAGTGCTTCGTCCTGGTCCTGGCTGAGCTCCAGCAGAACCTCTGTTGCCAGCCCAGGGTCGCAGGGCGGGTCTGGCAGGGCCAGCGGCTGCACGGCCGCTAGCGCCGCCGCCAAAGCGGCCGCAGGCCCTCCTGCCGCTGCTGCTACTGCCGCTGGTTCCTGCTTGGCTGCGCCCAGCTTGCCATCGGCGGCGCCGCCTGCTGCAGCCGCTGCATCAAAGTACGCTCTAGGGTCTTGGATGTTGAGCGGTGCATAGTGCTTCTCTCGCTCGTCAAGTGTCAAATCCTCCAGCGCCGATGCTGCCCTCTCCTGCCACTCTGCTAACCGCTCCGGCGACACACTATCATCCTTGCCACCGCCGCCGCCACTGCTGCCGCTTGCTGCTGCGCTGCTGCCTGCCGCTGCTGCACGCTTCTGCTGCTCAGCCAGGGCTTGGGCAATGCGGGCTGTTTCGCTGTCCTGGCCCTTCTTCACTGCCGCTGCGCCGTCAGCCGCCGCACTGCTGCTGCCGTCCAAGCCTGCCAAACCCGCAGGTGTGCCTTGCAGCACCACAGCTGCGTGCCGGTTGATGTCCCGTGCTATCGTGTCGAGGTGCGCCCGCCGCAGCGCTGCCGCAGGGTCGCTCCCCGCGTCTCGCAGCGAACCGAAGCCGCCGCCTGAGCTGAGGCGCTCGCCTGCAAGCAGCCACATGCATTGCATTGTGAATGCTGAGCGGAGGTTTGATGGAATGGGTTGGGAGCTTTTGCGCAGGCAGCATCGCTGATGCTGCAGCCCAGGCCAGCCATGCCTGCTGCACAGCTGCGCCCCACATGGCGCCATCTCCCGCACCGCGCAGACAGTTGGGTGAGGGGCGCAGCAGGGCTGCATGCAGCTCTCTCAGCTGCAGAGTTGCTGCCCCAGAGTGCGGCCAGCCACAAGTAGCACCAACTTTCAGCTGGTTGTCTGCTATTTCTGTTTCCAATTGGCGACTGCTCATGTCTGCCGTAGTTGTCGCCGCTGCTGCTGTTACAACTCCCACCTGCATCTGCAGCCAGGTTGACAGTTGGGTCGACGCGCCGAACGGCATGCTGTGCCCGCTGGGCCTCCTGCATGAGCAAGCAGGGCGATGGACCAAGGGGGCATGGTTGAGCCAAGGCCTGCGCACGGTTGGGGGCTGCTACTGCTGCTACGGCTGCAGCGTTGCAACAGGCGACCAGATGGTGTGAATGGCTCGACAACAGCAGCTCAGCCCACTCACGTGCACCATCAACTGCCGGCCCAACAAAATCCAGCTCACTCAGCCATCGGCCAACGAAGCTGCATGCCGCCCAAACTCCACCCTGCGCATGCAGGCCAACAGCCTACCTGTTCGTGCAGCTGCTTCTTGAAGGGCGCAAACAGTTCATCATCCTCGTCGTCGTCCGCCGCTGCCCCCACCAGCCCCGCCTTGCGCCTGCAACACGGGATTTAAGGAGGGCGAGACCAACAGGAAGGCTCAGCGCGATGCCACAAGCCCGCCGGTCGGGCAAACATGCAGGCAGGCTCGGCATGGCATGGCCAGCAAGGACCCTACACACACACCACTAAAACAGCAAGCTGCAGCATCTCCCACTCCTGCAGCAGCCGCACACACACACAGCAGAATTTAACAACGCACCGCTGCGCCATGCGGCGGTACTGCTGCTTGAAGTAGCGCGTCCAAAAGGCCTTTTCGTCCATGGTGCCCGGCACATGCGCCAGGTAGGCGCGGTGCACTTCTGGCCGCTCCGTAAATATCTGGGTGGAACGGAGGGGGCAGGTGCACCGATGCGTGGTGCTTCACGAAACCGCACTGAGCCTGCCCAGCAGCAGAGAGGCCATGTAAACATGCATAGCACAGCTGCGGCCCACTGAAGCCGCTGCCCCAACAGCCCCAGCTGCACTGGCTGGCACGTCCACCACCACAGAGGCAGGCACTGCTGCTGAGCTGCGCATGCGGGATTATGCAGCAGAAGGGATGCTGTCAACTGCACAACCGCTTGCGCCTCAACAAGTGCGCCCACCTGCCGAATGATCTGCGGTGTCAGCTGGAAGTGAACCTTCTCCGTCTGGCCGTCCGCACTGGGCTTCACATCCGCCAGCATGGCAGACGGCAGGCCCACCCGCTGCCGCACCCTCGCCGCCGCGCCGCCGCCGCCGGCGGCGGCTGCCAGCGCATCGCGCAGCTGCGCCTGCCGCGTGCGCCAAAACTCAGCTTCCGAAAGGATGCCGGATACCACCAGCGACTTGTACACGCTTTCCAGGTCTTTGTCTGCTCTGAACAGCGCCGCGGCCTGTGCCGCCGTGGGCAGCAGCAGTTTGTCCCCGCCGCCGCCGCCGCCCGGGCTGCCGCCTTTGGCTGCCGCCGGCCCTGCTACCGCTGCTGCGCCTGCTGCGGGTGGCCGGGCCTGCTTGAGCAGATCCACTGCATCGTCCCGATCGGCCAGAGACTCAAAGCCAAGCACCAGGGGCCCGGCAGCAGTGTCAAGCTTCACAAAGGGCTTGCCGGGGGCCTGCTGGATCTCTGCAGCCAGGGGATGGAGCGGGAACAGCTTGAAAGGCGGTGACGGCAGCTATGACAGCTGTTCCCGAGCTTGCATGCATGCATGCTGGCTTGCGCAAACAGTGGCAGGCGACGGCAACGAGCAGGCGGCGGCGGCGGCGGCGAGCGACGGCGCGGCTGCGCCCTCGCGATCGCCGGCTCGGCGCACTCACTCGTGATCGCCGAAATGTCCACCAGGCTGGGCTGGGCCTTGGAGGGGTCGTTGGGAGCCCAGCGAACAAGGCCGCTGCTGATGCTGCAGACGCCGTCCACTGCAGCGGCGCCTGTTCCGCGCTGGGCACGCTTGGTGAGCAGGATTGCTTCCGACATGGCGCCCGCCGCTAAAGCTCGCCACTCAGTGCGCCCACATGTGGGGCGCGAGGCACAGTCGCTGTAGGAGCGATTTGGCGGCGACTCCGACAACCTGAAGCCGATCAGAAATGTGCTGGCTCGCTAGCAGGCCCGATGGGCCCTCGATCAGCAGCCACCGTCGCCACGCTGCCCGCCGCCGCCAGCACTTGCCGCCATGTCGCGTCCGCTTTTGCATACCCCGCCGCACCTCCAGCTTTTTGAGAGTCACAGAAGATGCTCAACAGGACGCATGGAATGACACAAAACGGCCGATTCAGGCGTCGATCTGGCAGTCGGGGAGCGCCGCCCGCAGCGCCGCCAGCGGGCCAGCTGGGTGCGCATCGCTTGCATCAAACTCTTGTCGCCCCAGCCGCAGGTTGGTGAGCACGCTCAGCTGGCCCAGCACCGCCACATCAGCATCGCTGTGGGGAGTGACAGGGGATGAGCGGAGCGCTTTCGGTTAGGCTGGTGAAGTGGCGGTGACTTGTTGCTGCACTGTTCGCTCGCATTCTGTCAGGAAATGGAACACTTCGGCACAACCGCCTGTGCCCACCTCAGGAAATGGCTGTGATTGCTGCTCATGTCCAGCAGGTGCAGGGCGGTTGAGCCCCAGTGTGGGTGCGCAAGCGCCTCTGGCACGTCTCTGCACAGGCATGGCGGCAATGGGTTGCACATCACGGCATTATGTGCAGAAGCTTCGGGACCTGTCTCACATATGCAGGCAATTGCAAGACAGGATCAGGGACCATCAACACCGGTGGAGCCATGCATGCCAGCACCTGTCGATTGGCACCCCTTGCCTGAGCGCGTTGGCAAAGAGGTTCAGCTCTCGCAGGCCCCGCAGGTAGGGCCCTGGCCGCAGCTGTTCCAGGGAGCAGGCTGTGACCGCCAGGCGGGTCAAAGTGGTCAGTCCGGTGATGCTGTCAGGCAGATGCTCCAGCCGCTGGTGGCTGCGGTGCCGAGGCAAGGGAGATTTTGGGCAGACATGTGAGTCAGCTGGCAACCACCACTGCTCCCACTGGTGGCTGCTGAGTACAATCTTGGCGCTTGCGCACACAGCCGCCACGCGTGCTGCCGTATAATGTGCCAACAACTCCCCTGAGACAGTCCTGACCTCACCTGAACACCAGCTCCTGACCTCACCTGAACACCAGCTGCTCGACCCTGGTCAGGCCAGCCAGGCTGGGGCAGGTAAGGTCGTCGCACGACTCCACTTCAAAGCTCTGCAGCAAAGTTTCAGACAATCGAGAAGCATACTGCCCAAGCAGGCGCGGCTACTATGCAGGCCATTGCACCGCTGCAATTGGCCCTCTCTATGGGGCTTGTCCAAGCAGTGCATCTGGCAAGGAGGTGCTGCAGGAGCCGGCCCAGGCTCACCAGCAGGTTGGGCAGCGAGCACCAGGCCTCGTCCACTCTGGACAGACCTTCACAGCCGCTCAACCTGCAAGGCAACAGCAAGTCGAACACCAATAACATACTGAGCAGCTCCGGGCAGGGCAGCAGCGTGGGGTGAGGAAGCAGTGGGACGGGGCAGGTGCAGCCTTTGTTTACCAGCCTGCACACCCATCAACCGATGCAAATGAGATTGCTGCCGCTGCAGCAGCCGCTGCCGTTGCTTCTCCTCAGCCTGCCATTAGCCATCCACGCACCGCAGGCGTGTGAGCTGCGGCAGGGCTCCCGGGGTCGGGGGCGGCAGCTGATATGCATCTCTTGGCATTGTAGACAGCCTCCCCAGTACTAGCTCCTGCAAAGGGGACCAGCCTGTGTTCATGAGGTCAGGATCACAGTATCAAGCCCACAATCCAGGTATTTGCAAGCGGTCTTGAACGACACGGCCTGGAGCGCACTGGCCAAAGTGCAGCACAACAGCGGCAGCTGCGTGGAACGACCCTGGCTGCACCGCCCCCACAGCACCTGCAACCTGCTGCACTCCTGCACAGCAGCAACCGCCCGCTCGGTACGGACTATGGCAGACAGCTGCAGCATCGTGAGCTGCTTCAGGCGAGGCAGCGCTGCATAGCATGGCAGAGCATCAAAGGACGTCACTCACATATTGTTTAGACAAGAGCTGGAGAATAATACGACACACACAACACAGCGCATCTGGAATTATGCTGCCTGCAAACACCGCCCACTTGCCTGCTGCTCAACCAGCTTTGCAAGTTGATCACTCACCAAGAAACACACTGTCATCAAGTTCGCATTTGTGGAGGCGCAAATGCTCCAGCTGCTGCCAGCGCGGCAGCAGCAAGGCGCCGATGCTGCCCTCCGCCGGCGGCCACAACAGCCCCGGCGCGGGAGGCGGGGCCAGCGCTGCTGCGCTCTCCAGCTCAGCAAGTTCTTCGGGGGATGGGAGCAAGCCCAAGTTATGCACCTGCTGTATCAGGTGGTCCTGCTCGTCCGTCGGCCCAAAACCCGGGAAGGGGTTCCAGCGCATGTGTGCCAGGTGGAGCACATTCAGGAGCTCGACGCTCACTCCAAAGAGCTCCAGGCGTGCCAGGCCACCGGGGCAAGCAAGCAGGGCGAGGGACACGTCTGGCTGGCCGGGCTGTGCGCTGGCCAGCCGCAGGCGAGTGAGGGCTGTCAGCTGGCTGAGCTGCTCGGCTGCTTCGCCAGTCTGAAAGCGGCCGGTGAGGGACAGGCTGCGCAGCTGCGCCAAGCGGCCGTCAAATTGAGCAAAGCGCAGGAAAGGGATGTGCCCCCGCAAGGGCCGCAGCACCAGCGAAGTGAGCTGAGCCGCGCTGCCGGGGAGCGTCTGCGTGCAAGTGACCGCAGGGAGGGAGGAGAACAGGGGAGCAGGTGGTGGGCATGAGGGAGGGCTGGGAGGTGGGCAAATAAACAGGTCAGCCTGCAAGCTTGCAAATTGGAGACGCGTGGCCATGCTCCAGCAGCAGCAGAACTGCGCCCCAGCAGCAGGCCAAGCTGCCTGCCCTCCCTGCAGCTGGATTTTCAGCCTCACCTCCATCACAAAATCTGGCAGCTGCTCGGAAATGACGAGCGTCAAGTCAGTCAGCCCAGAGCCGTCCCCAGTAGCGGCAGCCAGCACAGCTGCCATGGGCTCAGCGGCGGCCAGCACAGCTGTCATCGGTTCAGCGGGGACGTCCCAGTGCCCAGCATTCTCTGCCAGCGTCAGGCGTCGCAGGTGTGCCCGCTGACGGCCCAGCAGCGCAGCCAGCTGCTGCGCTGTGGGGGGCCGCCGTGCCGGCTCCTGCTGCTCAGCGTCTCCCTCGGGTGCAACCGTGCGGCGCAGGTACGGGGCAGACCGCTTGCGGCAGTGCACGCTCTGCCACACCGCGGGGCCTTGATCAGCCACCTGCATGTCCAGGCGTCGTTGTCATTGTAAACACAGGGCGGTGCGAAAGCATCTGCGGGCAGGGGAGAGCGAAGCAGAGCTTGCACTTGCCTGGCGCCAGTGGCGGCACACGAGGCGGCATGTGGCGCGGCTGGCCACATCCGGCAGTGCTGCAAACACGCTGTGCAGCAAGTCCGCAGGGAGGGTGCCCCATGGTGGCGGGGGACCCTCCTGGTCGGCCATAGGCTGCATGCGGTGAGGGCGAAAGGGAAAGGGTGCGTCCGTGGGGTGGCGGCGGCGGCAGCGGCGGCAGTGGCGGCGGCTGAGCTGCAGCGCCAAGTCTGTCTGCAGCATCAATCGCGATTGCACGACCACAGATCTACAACATAAGGTCAGCGCAGCTCACCGACCCCTGCAGGAGCGAGCTCAGGAGCCGGCTGCTGCACAGGGGCTGAACTTCGTGTCGTTGCTCAGCTTCGAGCAATCCACAACACCGCAAGATCAGTAAAATGTGTCAAGCCAGCGGTATCGAGGAGGCGTGGAAGAATTGCATGGGCGGTCGTCGCCAATTGGATAGAAGGGGCGCAAGCGCTTTGATCACTTGCAAAGCGCAAACCCAACACATTGGAAACGCGTCCAGCACACACCGCAACCTCAGCCGGCAGTGCGGTTCCGGCGTCGCGCCCACACCCTGCCTCTGCCCGTGTGCTTCGGCCGTGCAATTCAGGTACACACCTGCGAAGCGGTGAGGGGATTTACAGCCACGCTGCTGCCCGGCCTGTGAAAAGGGGGCGCCGGGAGGCGCCTGCGGCCTCGCCCCTGCTCGAACATCCTGCGGTGCCTCGTACGAACCGAAAGTAAGTGCCGGCGGCGCGCAGACCGTACCACGGGACGGCCTGTCGCGCCGGTCCGCCGCCGGCGCCGCCGACGCTCTCCCACCTTCTGCCGTGCAGGCAGCTACTGATCACTCGGCCCCTCGCCCAGCACCAACCACATCAACCCACGCAGTACCAGCAGGAGCAGCAGCAGCAGCAGAAGGAGCAGCACCAACATGGGGCGCTCCATCCTGGTGGCAGTAGATGCATCCGCCGCCAGTCAAGCGGCGGCGCTGTGGGCGGCACACAACTTGGCCCGCCCAGGCGACTCGCTGCACGTGGTGGCCATTGCTCCGCCCATTGCGTACGCGATGACGCCGGCAGCGCCCATCGCCTCGGCTGGAGCGGTGAGGAAGGGAGGGTAGGGCTGGAGGGAGGGCAGAAGTGGGGTTGGGGCAGCGCAGTTGTGCTCAAGCGAGCGCTTGCGGCTGGCATGTGTTCGACCTGAGCGCCTGGGCAACTTGATGCCGAGGACGCCGGGCAACCCACAATGATTGAGACTGGCCTCCACAGTACATACAGGTGGCAGCCCTCACGGTCACGTGGGACCAGCAGCGCAAGGCGGAAGAAGAACAGTGTCGTGCCCTACTGCACGAGGTGCGCTGGGGGGATGCGCTGTTTCAGCTTCTGGGCAGTGTCACGCCCCTACCTGCTGCCGGTTTGGCTCCTGCTCAGTTCCCTCGCTCTCACCTCCCACTACCTAATTTGTACGTTGCAATACAGGTGGTGCACAAGCTGCCCGAGGCCAGGAGGGAGGAGCTGGACATCCACCGCCACGTGCTGCCCGCGGCTGGCGGCGCCTCGGGTGGGCTTGCTGGGCTTCTTGTTTGTACTTAACAAGCAGGCTTCCTTGGCCAATGTTGCCCCTGTAGCCTTAGCTACAAGCCATGATCTGGGCATAGTGCTTACCAAAATGTGGAATGGGATTCAGGGCCGTTTTTCTGCAGGCGTGGCTGAATCAGTGGTGGAGTGGAGCAGCAAGCAGCGGCTTATGTGCATTGTCATTGTGATTCACTGCTTCACTGTTCGCTTGCGGGCGTGGCTGGGTCGGCTGTGGAGTGAAGCAAACTCATGTGGCATCTCATCTCAACTGATTCACTCATGTTGCATGTGCCATTCGCTGCCATGTGCCTGCAGGCGTGGCTGAGTCGGTGGTGGAGTGGAGCAAGCAGCAACTCGTATGGCGTGCCAGTTACTCGCTGTTTTGCTGCTGTTTGCCTGCAGGTGTGGCCGAATCCGTGGTGGAGTGGAGCAAGCAGCACAGCATTTACACTGTGGTGGTGGGCAGCCGAGGCATGGGAGCGGTGAAGAGCACGTTCATGAGCCTGGTCGGCCTGGGCAGCGTATCTGGTGAGCCTAATTAGGTGTTCTGCGCTCTAGGCTGGCTCAGTGCCGATGCTGCTTAGCAGTATAACCTTCATGAGCTGGTCGGCCTGGGCAGCGTGTTTGGTGAGCCTAGCTAAACTGTTACACGCTTACTGGCTGACTCAGTATCCATGATGCTTAGCTGTGCTGCGCTCATGAGCCTGCTCGGCCTGGGCAGCAGGTTGCGGGGGTCGCTCCATGAGCGCTGGCGCATCGCACTACACAGCGGCCGGTGCAGAGTGCAATGCGGTGGATGGCCTGCTGTCCGCCACGCTAAAGCACGGGCTTGTGTGCTGCTTCAAGGTGCTGCTGCCAACTCCTCTTTCTCCATCGCTCCCTGCAGGCTACCTGGTGCACAACATGCACTGCCCCGTGGCGGTGTGCCGCGGGCGGGAGCAGGACACGCAGCCAAAGGTGCGGGGGCGGGCCCAGCCTGCCGTCTGGGTGGAGTCTTCAATGGAGCGTGTTGTGTGCAACTGGGAGTGCGCAAGCGCAAGACCGCGCTTTGCTTGGCCAGGCGCACGCGTTCGCCAGAAAACTGTGCCACCCAACCTTGCACCACATTGCCGAACCCACTGTGCAGGAGCGGCGCAAGGTGATGGTGTCCCTGGATGACTCGGACACCAGCAAGAAGGCGCTGGAGGTGCGGTGTTGCAATGTTTTGCTGATTGTTTGCTGTAATTGTTTTGCTACCGCGCTCATCTGTGATTGCTGCCGGGTGCTGCCGGTTATATCTGGACGGCTTGAGAAACCAGCAAGAAAGCATTGGAGGTGCGCTCTGATGCCACATCTGCTCTTTGCTGTCGTCCGCTGCTCCTGCCAGCTGCGCTGGAATCCCTGGACCTTTCAGCCAGCTTTTCCTCACCTCTGGCGTGCTGCTTTGCGCCTCGCTGGAGTTTGCAGTGGGCGGTCAACAATGTGCTGGGCCCCAACGATGAGCTTCTCTCACTTGCTGCTATGACGCTCGCTGAAACTTGCAGTGGGCGGTCAACAATGTGCTGGGACCCAACGACGAGCTGCACCTGGTGTGCGTGGCGCTGCCCATCCCCTACCCGGTGCGCAGCTACTGCTCCGAACTGCTTGCTGTAGCCCCCATATCCATAGCCTGTTGGGTATCATGGTGTTCCACCTGGTGTGCGTGGCAGGCATCATGCCAGCGGTGTTATCGCAGCAATGGTAACCCACTGTTCTTCCCCTTGATCCTCTCCCCTTCCCAGGTGAGTGCCTTCACAGACAACCACCTGCCGCAGCCGGATGTGGCGGGGTGGCGCCGCCGCCAGCAGGCCGCGCTGAGCCACGCTGAGGCCCTGACCCGCCGCTCCCTGCGGGGCGCCCTGGCCGCACCGCAGCCGGCGGCGGCCGGCGCTGCGCCGCCGCAGGTGTCTGCTTGCAATGCATCCCTGTGCCTGTCAAAAGGCGGGGAACAAATCATACTGCGAGCTCCCCTTGCTGCCTTACTCAGTCGGTGCTGATTCTGCCTCATCCTGTCTCCTCCCCACCACTCCCGTGCCTGCAGGTGAGCCCCTCTGAAGAGTATACCGCCCCGCCCCTGTCAGCCGATAAATGGCAGGCAGAGTTTGGTCGCTCGTTCAGCCACGCAGAGGCCCGGGCGGCTGCCATGGCAGACCATGCTGCCGCCCCCCTGCAGGTCTGTGCCTACTGCTGTTCCTGCCGCTTTGCTGACCTCCAAACCCTTTCCCGTGCTGTGTCTGCGTGCCGCACCTGCTGCGCTGCGCTGTGCAGATAGTCACGGACGATGCAGCTGCGTCTGAGGTGCTTGAGGCGGACGAGTTTGACGCAGCCACACAGGACAGGTGTGGCTGCTGGCAGACGCACCCACACCCGAGGCAGGCAGCGGGGCCTGTATTATCAGAGCTGCTGGATGCATCTGCTTGGCAGCTTGCCACGTGGCACTTTCGGCTAGGCCGCGTCGCAGTGCACTGGGGTCAGCTGTGCTGTTTGTGCCGCGCTGGTCCTTCCTGGCCGCTCGGTGGGCCCTCCTTGTCTGGACGCGCTGAGGCCATTTTGTTCGGGTGCCTGATGTGCTGCTGCAGCATCCACTACGCTCGGGAGACGGTGAGCCGGGCGGTGGACGCTGCAGCCTCGCAGGTGCGGCTGCAGAACCATCTTACCTGCTGCTTTTCGGCTGCTGCCCCAGCTCCCTACTGCTGCGGACTGCTCCTGCAACCTGCTGTTCTCTCCCGCATGCTGCACCCCGTCCCAGCATCAAATGCTGCTGCTGCCGCTCTCTTGATTAACCCGGCTGCCGTCCTGCTTTGTGCAGCAGGTGGACTGCGGCACTGCTGTGCAATGGAACGCGCAGCCCACACTCCCAAATCACCAATGTATCACTGCTGTACGCTCTCATTTTTTCCTGCAGGTGGACCGCTCCAAGATCTTCTTCAAGGCGCTGGCGCCCGAAGGCGGTGCCTCGGGTGAGGCCTACTGCACATGCCGTGCATGTGCGGCAGGGTTGCTGCATTTCCCTGCACAGAAACGCGGAAATGGCGGCTGGATTCGCTTCCATCCTTCAGAGCGCGCGCCCATCCGTGCAGATGGAATGATAACCCATGTATCCTGCCACCTGGCTGCAGACGTGGGCCAGTCGGTGGTGCACTATGCCAAGGAGAATGGGGTTGACTTGGTGGTCCTGGGCGCCCGCGGCATGGGGAGCTGGAAGCGGTAAGCCAGGGGGCGAGGTGCAGGCGTGTCTGGTGCACTGTGCAGCAGCCCATTGCGCTGTGTTTTTGGGGCGCATGATGCAGCCTGTGCTCGTTGGAAGCAGCCAGAGTTGCAGCCCAAGTGTGCATGCAGCTGCAGCACAGCTGGTGGTAGTCAGAGCCCCGCTTCAATTGCAGAGTCACCAGAGTTGATCAGGATCCAACACCCATCCAACCCCAACCCCATGCAGCGCCATTATGTCTTTCGTGGGCCTGGGCAGTGTGTCGGACTATGTGGTGCACCACCTGGAGGCGCCGGTGGTTATTGTGAAGCAGTAGGCCGTCAGTTTGCAGCAGTATTGACGCGGGGTTAACCCGGCACAGGCAGTGCGCCGGCTGCGCTGGCCCAGCAGCCGCTGCTGTCCTTGTGCCCACCTCTCCTGCACATCCCATGTTGTGCGTCCTCTTGTGTTCGTCACTCCTTATGGCGTGCCCCCAGCCTGCCCTGCTTCCTTCCCTGCTAAATGCATCCATCACGCATCCTCTTGTATTGCGCTTGCACATCATATTCCCGGGTAACAATGCCGCCGCGGCAGTGCATGTAGGCCAGCCTGGGGCGAATGGTCCACCGCAGTGGTGCAAAGCACTGCGCACTGGCAGCGACACCAAAATGCCCCTACGAAAAGCAGCACCGGCCGCAGCACTCATGCGGTGCTGCCACGCTTGAGAATGTGGGCGGTGGGCCTGAGCCCCTCTCTCGCCGCCACGGATCCTCACGCTGATACGCAACTGTGCCAGCCGTTGCAGGCGACCTGAAACATGGACATGCATGCCACCCCCTCGGGGACTGCACAGGATGCCTAGCATTCTGATAACCTGGATCTGGCATGCGAAACAAGGGTGCTATCCCGCAGATCCCTGCCATTCCAGCGTCGCCGTTGCACGAGTGGCGGCGCTGCCGCCGCATGGGCTGGCGGCAGCGCAGTCAGCCTGCTCGGCCATCTGAGCGCTTCCATCCCTGCCTGTACCATACACTGATTCACGGCAAGCCTGCTCTGGTGCCCCAAGCCACGCTCCAGCCACCACTGCACGTCGGCCTGCAAGCCCTGCGTGCGGCACTGCGCAGTGCACCCTGCACTGACTCGGCAGCTGCTGCAGGTGCTGGGTTGGCCCTGCAAGGCCAACCGAGGCCATTGGCGTGGTCGCACTGCGGAGCAGCAGGCTGAACTCTAGTGTGCTGGACTGATCAGCTGCTGGAAGGGTGCAGGGTGCAGGGTTTGGCCCTGCACGCCCAGCCGAGGCCGTCGCCGTGCCGTTCCACACTCTCCCTCACTTGACCGTCGCTTCTGATCGGTGCATGCCGCAGGACGTCAGCCCAAGATCAACAGCATGGCGCAGCAGCTCTCCCTTGAGGACTATGCAGCGCCCTTTGTGGGGCAGCTGAGCGACGCGCACCGGCTGGTCAGTGCCAGGTGGCAGGGGCGGGTTTGATGCCCAGCCGGGGGCTGGCTTGCTCTTGTAGCGTCCGGGCATGAGGCTTTCCATTCTTGTGTGCGCTCGCCACCTCAGCTGAGCCACAATACTGCCCCTGGCACATGCAGCTGCGGCCGCCGTTGAAACGGCGGCGGGCCTCACAGGGCGGCCTGAGCTGGAGGTGGTGCATGGCATGCTGGCGGCAGCCGACGCCTCCATCGCACAGACGCTGGTCAGCCATGCTTCTGGCGTCACCTGTTGCAAGCATGTATTGCTGTGCAAAGCGTGGGACGTGTCCTAAGCGCATGGCTGCATGATGCTGCCTGCAGCTGGCACCACACCAGCCTGCAGGTGCCTGCCCGTCTTCTTGCCTGTCTGCCCACCCTCAAACCTCCCTGCCTGCCACAGGCCTCGGTCGACGCCGAGGGCGGCACAGATGAACTGAAAGTCGTGGGACTGATGGCTGCTGCGGCGCCGCTGAAGCAAGAGGTGAGTGCCTGCAGCTAAACCTGTGCGTTGTCAGTCTACGGTAGTTCATTGATTGATCGACCGCCCCTGCCACCTCTTGGCGTCAACTCAGTTGACAGTGCCCCCCCGGCCGCACCCACCACCATGCTGCCATGACTGCCCTTCCCCGCCGCAGGCGCAGCGCATCGGCGGCTTGCTGCAGCCCCTTGCACGACACTGGAACTTGTACGGCCGGGTGGACCGAGGCTTCCTGTCGAGCTCAAGCACCAACGCGCTGCCGCACCAAGAGGAGCTGCTGGCATGCGCCGGCGAGCTGGCAGCTCTGGCGTGTGTGGTGCTGCGACCGGGCGACGCCGCCGCTGAGGCGGTGAGGGTGCAGGGCATGCACGTGTGCAGATGCATGCATGCGATCTGGCGGCTATCTGCAGGCGGGCTGGCTAGCCGGCTTCCCCTGCTGGCTGGTTGATATTAAGCCGGGAAGCATCCATCCAAGCTCTACGGGGTTGGCCTTGTCTGCCACTGCAGCTGGGCCGTCTGAGCGTGTGCGCTGCGGTGGGCGCCGCTGGAGTGCGGGCGGCGGGCAGGGCGGCGGCGGAGCTGAAGCCGCAGATGGAACGCATGGCTGAGAAGGGTGAGCTGTTTAATGATCAGCTTATGGCTGCCATCAGGCTCAGTGAGAGGCTTGAGCGTGCACTCTTTTCATGTCTGGAGGATTTCCTGCCTGCACGTTGCCTGCCATTCTTGGTCGCCTGTCTGTTGCCTGGGATGTGCGGGACTGCCTGGCTGGTGCCCCTGCCTGTTGTCTTCTGGCCAGGGCTTAGCTGCGCCATCCTCCATGACTGGCATGTTCCTCCCTTGCCCTGCCCTGTGGCAGGCCGCACCGGCACCACCTTTTGGATGTACGACTTGGGACACTCTTTCGACCGCCATGTACAAGCTCTGGACCCTCCCGCGCCCACTGGCTTTGAAAACCTGCCGCTGCCAGACTGGGGTTCAGTGTTGGGTGGCGGCGAGGCGGGCCTATCGGCCCTCATGAACTTGCACAACGTGCTTCAAAACGAAATGCAGACCACACCCACCGTCAATCTGCTGCCCCAGCTGGCCTGCCCTGCCGCCGCGGCTTTCCTGCGGGCGGCCTGCACCGAAGCAGGTCCAGCTGACCTACCGGCCTGCTTGGCAGGCTGGCTGCCCGGCGGCAGTGCAGCGGAGCTGATGCAGGCGCTGGACGCAGGTGGGATGAATCTTCACGTTGCAAGTTGCTGCCAGCACACTGCACATGCAGCGCACCGAGCAAGCCAGCAGTGCTCGCCCTGGGCGTGCCGAGCGCGCTGCCCTGCTTCTCCTTGATAGCTCACAGGCAGGGAGCTGTGCTGTGCTGCGCTGCGCTGCACAGCCTGTACTGCGCTGCCTCAGCTGGTCCCTCACAGCATGGCTGCCATGTGCCCGGCCATGCAGCACCCGCTGAGGAGCTTCAAGCTGTCCTGGACTTGCAGCTCAGCCTTGGCACAGCAAGCAGAGCTGGCAGCGGCGAAGCCGGCGATCTGGCCAACCAGCGCAGCTTGCTGTCCAACCCAGCTACCAGCGTGTTTGGTGCCCGGGTAAGGGCCTCAGCTGTGTGCGCCGGCGGTTGCAGTGAAAGCAAGCATTCCGCGCGCCGGTGCTGTGCCCAGCTGCTGGCTGGCAAGCGCTACTGTTGTCGCCCACTGCGCCCGCGTGCGACGCCGCGTGGCACCCACCCTGCTGCAGGCGCTGTGGGCGCTGCAGCAGGCGACTGCCTTTTCCTTTGGGGCCGAGCGCCGCCTGGCATTTTGTGATGTGTGTGAGCGCATTGCACGCCTGGCCTCCCATGCACACGACGTTCCAGAGCAGATGCACGAGCAGTTCATGCAGGACATGCAGGGTGAGCTGTTCCAGAGTTTGGAAAGGAACCAGAGTTTGTTTCAGCCCCAGATGCAGCATGTTTCTGCCATCAGTGTGTGACCATTCGGCCGCCACTTTCGCGAGTGCAGGCGCAGAGTGCTCTATCTTGCGCTGTCTTGCAACAAATCCAGCACGCCGGCTCATGCTGCCGCGCTTGCCCACTGCCACCCCACTGGCGCAGGCGCCTTCCTGCCCGCCCTGCGAGCCGTCCACTCTGGCTTTGTGTCTGCTGGGCTGCTGGAGGATGCTGAAGCTGGCGAGCGCACATCAGCCTGAAAGTCCGCCGCCTGCAGGACGCTGTAGAGCACCAGCAGCGGTTCCAGCAGACCCTCGCTGCAACAAAGCGCCTGGGGACGCCAATGGGCACTTTACAACTGTGCTGCGAGGGGCGCTGTGCGCATTCAGCAGCCGCGCAGCTGCAGCCCGCCCTGCTGACGAGCAGGCAGCTGCTGGTGCCTCCAGCGGCAGTGCCGCAGCCGCTGACGAGGGCAGCAGCAGCGGCAGCTCTGTTGGACAGGCTGATGCCCCCTGCCTGGAGCAGTGCCGCGCTGAGCTGCAGGCGCTTGCCGCTGCACACGATGCCAGCGGAAAGGCAATAGCGCAGACCTTGCGCCGCTGCCATGGGCAGTACGATGACGCGTCTTTGGCAGAGGTGCGTGCTGCGGAGCAGCAGGCACAGCAGCGCACCGAGCGTGCCTTTTCTGTTCTGGAGCGACTGTGCGCTAGCCCAGCCGGCTCAGACGGCGGCGGTCTGGAGGGCACAGCAGGCGCGGTAGGGGCTGCAGCCGCGGAGGGTGAGGGCGGCGGCGCTGGAGACTCAGCTGCTGGAGCCGGCGGGCACAGCAGCAGGCCCACTCTGGCTGAGCTGGCGCAGGAGGAGCCCCCGCAGCAGAAGCAGATGCTGGGCGAGTGTCTGTTCCCTCGCGTGGAGGCGCTGCAGGTACGCTGATTGGGTGGGCAGATGGGATGTGGAAGTGTGCGTATGGCATGTGGTGCTGTTGGGTGGAATTGTGGCGATGGTAGGCGTACGTGACTGGCATCGCCTTCGCAGCAATCATGCGGCCACAGCGCAGCACACCGCCGCACCCCTTGCCTGCCCGCTACCCCCACTGCCTGCCGGTCCGCCAATATTGCCAATGTTCGCCTGCCACGTGCAGCCCGAGCTGGCTGGAAAGATCACTGGGATGCTGCTGGAGCTGGACAACATTGGTGAGATGCTGACTGTTTGGCCGAGCACCCTGCAAGCCTGCTGCAGCCGCCCAGCAGGCAAGCGGCAGGAAGCAATGTGGCAGCTGCTCTTGCGGTGAATGGTGCACTGAAAACATGAATGCAAGCCAGCACGGCCAACGTCAAGTTGAAATCCTGGACACCCCTGCCCACGGTGCAGAGGTGCTGGTGATCCTGACCGACCCTTCCAGGCTGAAGGCTTACGTTGACGAGTCAGTGAAGGTGGGCAGTGGCGCTGTGCTGTGCTGTGCTGTGCTGTGCTGTGCTGTGCTGTGCTTGTGCTGTGTTGTGCTGTGCTGTGCTGTGCTGCACCATGCTGTGCTGTGTTGTGCTGCCTCCCTCCTGCCGCCGCCCTCACTTCAAAGTGCGCCAAGCTGGCACCTTCCCGACGCACCTCGCCTCAAATGCAGGTTCTGAAGGAAGCGGGCTGGCAGCCCTGAAGGGAGGCAGCAGCGTGTCCTCACCGGCCCATACGCTCAGGCATGCTGGGGTGCCAGCTCGAAAGACTGCAGCCCTGCGCCAGTCGTTGCACCTCTCTTACCCACAGCAGAGACTCCAGCCTCCGACAACAGCAGCCCGCTCTGAGAGGGCCCCAGTCAGCAGCAGACAAGGGCAGCGGCAGAGGAGCCCAATCTGAAGCAGCCGACAGCACTGCCTTTTAGCATGACATGCTACATTTCCATTTTTCAGCCAACCGGGTCGTTGCAGCCCAACTCATTTGCCTTTCCTGCGCCTCCTGAAGCATTGGGGACGCCCTCCATCCTGCACTGCTTCCTTCCCTGCTGAGCACACCCAGCATGTATCCTCTTGTATTACGCTGCACATTTGCCAGTAACAGCACAACCGCAATTGGTGAACGGCATGGCAACTACAGCGGAAACGGCTGAAGAGCAAACTTGGGGAGGTTTCGCAAAGGCATGCAGATGGCTGTTGTGCCCACGGGCAGGTTGTGGTGAATATCAGAAAATTATCATGCAGAAACTGCTGGTTGAGGCTTGTTGAGGCTTATGGCTGGGACTCGTGTTGCTGCCGCTAGCGGCTGCGGCTGGGGTAATCTGCTGCTGCCGCCAGCAGCTGCTGGCTGGGAGTCTTGCTGGCTGCTAGTGCAGCTGGCTGGGGCGCTGTGCAGCGGCCACCAGCTGCTGGATACAGTCCCCTCTTGTGCTGCTGCCGCCGGTGCCCCCATCCAGGTGGGTGAACCCGGCTGGCAGGGGCCACCCCTGCTGCAACCACACAGATGGAAACACAAGCATGCCGCCTCCGTGAGCAACGGCGTCTGCCTGGGCTTGTGAGAGAGAGCGGCTCACACCCTTCAGGGCTGCCAGCCCGCCTCCTCCAGAACCTGCAGTGGGATGCGAGGTGCGCTGGGGGGAAGCGTCAGCTTCACGCAGGTTCGTAAGGGCGTCAGAGAGTCAGCAAAGCACTGCACAGCACTGCATGGCACAGCGTGACCAGCACAGCGCAGCCCGCTCTACACACCTTCACCGCCTGGTCGACAGACGCCTTGAGCCTCGAGGGGTCAGCCAGGGTCAGGAGCAGCACTGCGTGTAGCAACCGCGTTGGGCAGGGAGTCCAGGGTGTGGGCCAGATGGCCCATGCGGCTTGCATGCACACATCCAATCCTCCAAACATTGCAACACTTGGCAGCAACCACAACAAGCCTTCCCATCCTTCACGGTAAATGAAGGACCCAGACCCTGCAGCCTGCAGCCTCTGCACTCAGCAGCCCGCAACTCACCAATGTTGTCCATTTCCAGCAGCATTCCAGTGATCTTCGCAGCTAGCTCGGGCTGCATGTGGCAGATGAGGGATGCAACGGCAGGCAAGCTCGAGGGTGGGTGGATGAGCAGGCAGTGGAGCGAGCAGCTGTGCACTGGGCCGGCAGCACGCTAGCTGGGAAGCTGGGGGGTCACTCGCGGCCTTCCAGCGCCACACTTCTGCCCAACAGCATCACCTGCCATCATCATATCCCATCTGACCACCCACCCGACCAACCTGCAGCGCCTTCACCCGAGGGAACAGGCACTCGCCCAGCATCTGCTTCTGCTGCAGGGGCTCCTCCTGCGATAGCTGCGCAATGGTCGGCCTGCTGCTGCGCCCACTCGCCCCAGCACCTGACGCCCTAGCGCCGCTGCCCTCGCCCGTCTCAGCTGCAGCCCCGACTGCGCCTGCTGTGCCCTCCAGACTGCCGCCGTCTGGGCCGGCTGGCCCAGTGCCAGCACACAGACGCTCCAGAATGCAGAGCACTTGCTCGGTGCGCTGCAGCGCCTGCTGCTCTGCAGCGCGCACCTCTGCCAAACCGGCTTCGTCCAGCTGCGCGCGGCAGCGCTGCAGCATCTGCTTGATTGCGTCATTGCTGGCAACGTTTGCTGCACCAAGTTCCAAAAGCTCGGAGCGGCACTGCTCCAGCCAGGCGGCGCCAGCCTGGCCGGCAGTTCCCACGCTGCTGCCATCCTCGCCGGCGGCTGCACTGCTGCCGCTAGAAGGGGCGGCGGCCTGTTGGTCGGCGGCGCCGGCTGCACCTGCGCGGCTGCTGAGCGCTTCCAGGGTCTCTGCGGCTGCTTGCAGCGCAGCCACAAAGTGCCCATTGACGTCCCCCAGGCGCTTTGCAGCAGCGAAGGACCGCTCGAATCGCTGCTGGGTCTGTACAATGTCCTGCAGGAGGCTCAACACCTGGCTGATGCTGTCGGCGGCTCCGGCATCCTCCAGCAGCCCGGCGGACACAAAGGCAGAGTGCACGACTCGCAGCGCGGGCAGGAAGGCGCCTGAATCCGTGGGGTGGCAGTGGAGGAGCATGGGAGGTTGCGTGGCAGCAGGGAGAGTTTGACAGCAGAGCCGGCACACACGCCTTGGTACATGGCAGCATGAGTTTGTACATTGTGCCTGCATCCGCATTTACACAGACAGTGTGTCGGACAGCCGACCGCATATTGTTGACCAGAGCGTGCTGTGAACCGTCGGGCCGAATGAGGACCACACACAACTGGATCGTAGAGCACCGACAGCTCACCCTCAAGATCTTGCATGAACTGCTGCTGCATGCCTGCCGGCGCTTCAAACGCATAAGAAGCCACACGTGCGATGCGCTGAGACACGTAAACAATTGCCTGGCTGCGCTCAGCCCCGAACGAAAACGCCGTCGCCTGCTGCACCGCCTGCAGCGCCTGCGGCAGGATGGGTGCCGGCGGGGCACGCAGTCGCGGTTGGCCGAAACAGCAGCGCTTGCCAGCCAGCAGATGGGTGCAGGACCGAGGTATGGAATGCTTGCTTCCATCGCACTGAGCCGCCTCTGTCGCAGCACACAGCTAAACCCCTTACCTGGGCACCAAACACGGTGGGAGCTGGGTCGGCCAGCAAGCCACGCAGGCTAGACACATCTCCATCGCCGCCGCCGCCGCCGCCGCCGCCGGCGGCGCTTGCACTGAGGCCGAACTGCAGGACTGCTTGCAGCTCCTCAGCGGGCGCTGCATGGGCGGGCACATGGCAACATGCTTTGAGGCACCAGCTGATGCAAGCACAGCACAGCATAGCTTCCTTCCTGCGGACAATCAAGGAGAGGCGGGACAGCGCGTTCAACACGCCCAGGGCGAGGGCAGCTGGCTTGCTCGCTGCGCTGCATGTGCAGTGTGCTGGCAGCAACTTGCAACGTGAAGATTCATCCCACCTGCGTCCAGCGCCTGCATCAGCTCCGCTGCACCGCCCTCGGGCAGCCAGCCTGCCAGCCCGGCCGGCAGGTTGGCTGGCCCTGCTGCGGCGCATGCCGCGCGCAGGAAAGCCGCAGCGGCAGGGCAGGCTAGGTGCGGCAGCAGATTGACGTAGGGTGTGGTGCGCATCTCGTTTTGAAACATCTCATGGAAGTTCATGAGATCTGATAGGCCAGCTTCGCCGCCCCCCAGCACTGAGCCCCAATCAGGCGGCTGTAGGTTGTGAAGTCCGGTGGGCGCAGGAGGGTCCAGCGCCTTGACATGGCGCTCGAAAGTGCGCCCAAAGTAAATCATCAAGAAGGACCTGCCACCTGCCACAGCAGCAGGGTGTGGGAGGAGCAGGACGAGCGTGAAAGACTGCCCAGAGACAGGCAGAGGTAGTCATGACTGATCGGCAGGTACAGGACGCAGGCAGGTACGCCACTGACGCAGCCCCACAGCTCCCATGAAAACCACATTTGGTCTGAGTAGCAACAACAGCTCAAGCAGGGACTCCGTCCTTCGGAAGCCTCTGAACGCAAAAGCGCAAGCCACTCACTCTTCTCAGCCATGCGCTCCATCTGTGGATGCAGGCGCGCCGCAGCCCTGCCCGCCGCCCGCACAGCAGAGGCGCCCGCCGCAGCGCACACACTCAGGCGGCCAAGCTGCGGTGGCAGTCGAGGCAACCGGTTGGCCCCCCTCAGCCCTCCTTTTCCGCTCATGAATGCAGTTTCACCAGCTCGACAGCCTGGCTGCGCCTGCAGCAAGCAGTCAGCCAGCCTGCCTGCCCACGTGCCCGCCTGTCCGCCTGTCCACCAGCAGACAGCGGCATGCAGGCCCGCCGGCAAGCCTATGCACAAGCACAACAGCCGCACCGCCTCACCGCATCAGCGGCGGCGTCCCCGGGTCGCAGCACCACACACGCCAGCGCCGCCAGCTCGCCGGCACATGCCAGAATCTCATCTTGGTTGGGCAGCGCCAGCGCATCTGATCCAGAGAAGAAGCCTCGGTCCCCCCGGCTGTACAAGTCCCATTGGCGCGCCAGGGGCTCCAGCAGGCCGCCGATGCGCTGCGCCTGGGGCGGGGAAGGGCGGCCAGTCAGTGATCTGTGACCTGCTGGATGTCAGCAAGGGTTGCAGAGCATCTGCGGCGGCAGAGCAGGGAGCGTGGCAGGATCGCTGTGTGGGGGCCATGTCGAGGCCACACCAGCATGCCATGGGCGGCACTGTCCAGGGTGCTGTGAAGAGGTGTCAGCAACATGCTTCCCCCGCAGGCTGCACCACCAGCACTGACCTCACGCTTCAGCGGTGCGGCGGCCGCCATCAGGCCCAGGACCCTCAGTTCATCTGTGCCACCCTCAGCGTCGAACAAGTCCTGTGGCGGGCAGGCAGGGAGGTGTGAGGGTGGGCAGGCCGGCAAGAAGGCAGGCGGGCACCGGCAGATGTGCCGCCAGCTGCGGGCAGCATCAGGCAGCCACGCGCTCAGAGCATGTGCCACACAGTAAAACAACACTCGTTGGCCCCAGCAAGTGATGCAACAAGCACGGCTGACCAGCGTCTGTGCGATGGAGGCCTCGGCTGCCGCCAGCATGCCATGCACCACCTCCAGCTCGGGCCGCCCTGTGAGGCCCGCGGCCGTTTCAACGGCGGGCCGCAGCTGCATGTGCCAGGGGCAGTATTGTGGCTCAGCTGAGGTGGCGAGGGCACATAAGAATGGAAAGCCTCATGCCCGGACGCTACAAGAGCAAGCCAGCCCCCGGCTGGGCATCAAACCCGCCCCTGCCACCTGGCACTGACCAGCCGGTGCGCGTCGCTCAGCTGCCCCACAAAGGGCGCTGCATAGTCCTCAAGGGAGAGCTGCTGCGCCATGCTGTTGATCTTGGGCTGACGTCCTGCGGCATGCACCGATCAGAAGCGACGGTCAAGTGAGGGAGAGTGTGGAACGGCACGGCGACGGCCTCGGCTGGGCGTGCAGGGCCAAACCCTGCACCCTGCACCCTTCCAGCAGCTGATCAGTCCAGCACACTAGAGTTCAGCCTGCTGCTCCGCAGTGCGACCACGCCAATGGCCTCGGTTGGCCTTGCAGGGCCAACCCAGCACCTGCAGCAGCTGCCGAGTCAGTGCAGGGTGCACTGCGCAGTGCCGCACGCAGGGCTTGCAGGCCGACGTGCAGTGGTGGCTGGAGCGTGGCTTAGGGCATCAGAGCTGGCTTGAGGTGAACCGGTGTGTTACAGGCAGGGATGGAAGCGCTCAGATGGTCGAACAGGCTGACTGCACTGCCGCAGCCCATGCGGCGGCGGTGGCAGCATGAGCGGCGCGGCGCTGGGATGGCCGGGCAGGGTGCTCTCAATTCTGTACTCCATTCCTGTTGCACAAGCCTCCTGCAGCCTGTGCTGCACGGGAGGATGACCATGGCCATCGGCATGCGTTGCAGGAGTCGCCTTCGCCCTTGGCCCTGTCACATGCGCTGCTTCCCCCGGCCTGCGCTCCCCATTGCCGCACTGCACTGCCGATACTAGCCATCCAGACATTGCCTAAGAGCTGTGTGGTCACATGCGGCAGGGCATTGAATGGGGGATAGGCCCTCACAAATCGGGGGCGGCAGGGCAAAGGTGGAAAAGAATGGCTGGGGCTGGCGCGGGGCGGGGGCGGCTTCAAACAGCGCCGCCCCCGCCCCCTCTCACAGAGGGCCTTGCAGGCGTTTATGGCTTAGGGGCAGCGCACGAGTGCGCGCGCGCATTGGGCGCTCGAGTGCGGAAGGGGCGTACCAAAACAGGGGCAGGGCAACGGGGGTTTGGCCGGGGCACGAGTGCGTGCCGCCGCGGCGGAGGGGTGCATGGGAAAAAAGCGAAAAAAGCGGGGCTGGGGTGGGGTGGTAAAAGCGGGGCTGGCTAGTGGCGCTCGACAGGGTAGTATGGTAGCAGTCGATGAGCGGAGGTGTGGGTGGGTGAAAAAGAATAAGAGAAACGTGGTGGGCGCTGTTTGTGTGTTGGGTTTCCTGCTGCGCTGGAGGCGAGGCGTGGCTGTGATGGTGGGTACAAGTAAGAGAAGAATTGGAGCAGAGGTGGGGCGGGCGTGTTCCAAGTGCAGTGCCCGCCGTGCATGGGAGGTAGAGGGGGAGCAACTGGGCGCGGTGGGAACGAATGTGCAAAAGGACAGGGGCAGGGCAGGGCACGAGAGGCAGTGCACGCTAAACGATAGAACGGGGATGGGAAGGGTTGGGTAACGAGGGCACACACCAGGCGGTGCGCATGGGTGGCAGGGCACATGCAGCTGCTAAGGGGGCGTCTGCTGCGACACATGGCGCAGCTGCTGCGCTCTAAGCAGTGCCCAGCTCCTTTTGAAGCTTCAGCAGGCCGGCCACCCGCTGCAGCATGGCCTGCACTTGATCCGAGTCGCCGCCCGCTGGGGCGGCAGCAGGCTCAGCAAGCACCACCGGGCTGGGGGCTGGGGAGGGGGCAGACGCCGCGGGGCCGCCCGCGGGCAATCCCATTGCGCCCGCGCTCTGCAGCCACTGCAGCAGGCCCAGCGCTTGTTGGTCCTGGGCGGCCGGCGGTGGCTGCAGCATGCCAGACAGCTGGTTCAGGCTGGCCACCAGCTGTTCCAATTGCGCCAGGCTGCCAGAGTCGCCCTTGGGCCCAAGCTGCGCCCGGATGCTGCCCAGCAGCGGCAGCAGGCGCTGCTCCAGCAGGCTGGAGGCCTGGAGAGAGGCAAGGGAGCGGAAGGAGGGGAGGGCGGCCGTCAGGAACGAGGGTGGGAAGGTGCAAGCAGCAGCAGCATGCGGCAGCAGCAGCAGCAGCAGCGAACTGCATAAATAGCTACACCAGCGGAGCAGCCGTGCTGCCACCCCTGCTTTATGCACCGGCCCAGGCTCAACCAACAGCATCACCCCGCCAGCTCACCTCCTGCCGCGCCAGGTGCTGCTGCAGTTGCGCCACCACCACGTTTGTGATGCTCTGCTGCAGCTGCTGCAGCAGCTGAAGTGCCGTGAGCAGCTGCTGCAGGTCGGCTGGCCGCTCCGCAGGCTCGTCTTTGGGTGCTGCCGCTGCCGCCGCTGCCGCCGCTGCTGCTGCGCCGGCCTGGTCCGCGGCACTGCCTGCAGCGCCCTCCGCCTGCCGGGCCGCCAGCAGCGCAAGCAGGGACGCCACATCTGGAGTGCTGCCAACACCAGCAGTGGGGCCCAGCCCCAGAGCTGGCGGGCTGCTGCCGTTGGCAGGTGCAGGGCCGCCGAAGTTGGGGAACAGGGGCGGGGCGGGCGCCTGCGGCAGGCTGATCCAGCCTGAAGTGGCAGAGCCGGGCGGCAGCGCCGGCTGGCCAAAGGGCGCGGGCGCGTTGGCCCCTGCGCAAAGCAAAGAGGAAGACAGGTTGGTGAGGAACGAGATGGGGGTGCATGGCCTGCTAAAGCGTGGCATGTCGGCGGGGATGAAGACTCATTTGCAAGCGGCGTGCATCGTCCCGGCAAACTCGCTCTACAGCCCCGCTTGCATCCTGCCAAGCAACCCCCATGCATCCTGCACCCACCTAGGGGCAGCGGCCGCACGGGCTGCGGCTTGCCTAGGATGCCGCTGCCTCGCGCATCGTAGCTGATTGATGGCAGGTCGAAGGCAATGGGCAGCGGCGCCAGGGGCGGCAGCATTGGCAGCATGCCCTGCTGCCCCTGGTCCTCTTCATCATCATCCGGCAGGGCGGCATCTGCCAGCACGGCCAGCGAGCGAGCGGCCGTGTCGGCTGGCCCGCCGCGGCTGGCGCTGCCGCTGCGAGTGGTGGTGCCTGTCGGCTGCTGACTGGTCGCGCTGCGCTCCTCTGTGGCTGCCGCCAGCGAGCCGGCTGTGCCGCCAAACAGACCCACCGCCGCCAGCGCCGCTGCGCCGTGCTCATCCCGGCCGTACCGTCCGGTGGTCGCGCTCCTAGCATGGCCGGCATAGTTGCGCTTGGTGCCGCCGGAGCGGCGGTGGTGGCGCTTGACCAGGGACGCCTGGCACGAGCGCTTCTTGCCGTCAAAGGCGCTGATGGGCTCCAGCTTGGTGCACTGCTGGCAGAAGCGCACCAGGCCGCCGCGGCCATCTGGGATTTCATCCGCGCGAGCGTGGTCCTCTGCAGGAGAGGAGGCATGTGAGACTGCGGGTAAGCAGCGCAGCATGGTACGCATGAGGGGATGCGGGTAAGCGGAGCAGCGGGTGAGCGGGAGTGTGGCCTCAGAGGCAGGTGGGGCCACCCCCCACATGTTCCGCCGCACAGCTGGCGAGAAATGGGTGTTTCGCCGGCGGCGGCGAGGGGCCACTTTTTTCAGGGGCGGCAGGCGCAAGCAGCCTGCTGCACCAGCCAGGACCTCCAGCACACAGCAACGCACCGCAGATGTGCTGCCGCTGAAAGTAGGGCCGCAGGGTACCCAAGTCGGCCGTGCAGCCCTCCACCTGCGCATAGGAGGGTGTGGCGGCAGCAGCTTGAGCTTCAGCTTGAGCGCGGCGTGACGGGGGTTTAGCTGCCTTCCTGGATGCAGCCAGTCTGTCAGATGATGAGGGGGTGCCCAGCTTGGGGCACAGCAAGGAGGGGGCGTGAGAAGCTTCCGCTACTGCCGGACGACCAAAACGTCCAGCGCGGGCGGCGGGGGGCGCCGACGGGCTGAGGTAACCGCGGGTATAGCGCCTGCACGTCCTGCCTTGCAGCAGCGCACCACTCCCACGACCTGCTGGCGCGCGGCCGGCCCGTAGCTTGGACGGGAACGGGAGGCCGACCGCACTCGCCGGTCGCGGGCCGCAGCGGGCCTTCCTACCTGGCAGCTGAGCGAGGGCCGCCGCATGGTCGAGGATGTGCGTGCGGGCAGCCCGTGCAGGGCTGGTGCGCGCGAGTTGGCCCCGCCTCTGCCGCTGGGCCGTTCTCCTGTGCGGGCTGCGATGTCAGAACGTGTTGCAAAGTCGCGAGAAGCTTGCGGGACGTGCAAACATGCAGCGCTTAGCATGCGCCCGCTGCTGCGAGTGGACGACCCCTTTGGTGAGCAGCGCCTGATGTAAGGGCCAGCCCCAGCGGCGCCCAACGCTCCTCCCGGAAGAAAGTACACTCCTGGGTGGGAATGGCGGGCCGGCGCAGCGAGAAAACTGTCTTTTTTCTGCCGCCAGTCCGGGAGAGCAGCCGCTGCGGATTCAGAAGCTGGCCACCACTTCCAAGGTACCTGGCTGCCCAGCAGGCATTTACAGCAGCGAGGAGGCATTGCAGGGAGCTAAATTCGGGTGCTTGGAGGAGCTTGGGTGTGGGCACATGTGCTGGGGATGCCCGCAGTGAGGGGGACAGAGCGGCCGCAGGGCGAGATGCAGTCCATGCGTCTCCATTTCACTTCAAGTGGGGTGGTTGGCAGTGGGTGTACGCTGACATTGCACGCCCTACTTGTCAGATGTGCTGGTTGCTCAGCAAGGATCAGGCAGCAACCATGCTGCATGAATGCGGCTCGGGCGGCGGGGGCGGCGCCACGGCGAAGTTGACGGCGTGCCATTGCCCCCACATACTGGGGCAGGTGGACACAGAGAGTGCTTCTCTCAATTTACCAGCATGCAGCATCTGGCTGGCCGCCATATCTGAAGCCTACATTTTGTATCATGCACCACCATCTTGTGCAGCAGGGCATGCGGTCGCCACGGCATCAGCTTGGGCGGTCTACTAGGCGGCAAAAGCCGCAGGAGCGACAGCCATCCTGATGGCACATTGATTTTGATCATCGCGCATACGTGCGAACGTAGGAACGGTGGGCATGCCAGCAGATAAGCTCGGCTGGAAACTCGAGGCAGCTGCGAACAGCAGCGCGCCGCAGCGTGGCGGCGGCGGCAGCGGCCGTGCCCATGGACGGGCAGCGCATCGCGCACAAACTCGTGGAGCGCTTGAGATCCGTGCGATCCGTCTGGACCTGAAAGGCAGGCCGCGAGCGGTGAGCAGGGAGCCCTATCCACCTGCTGCACGTTGCACCAGCCCCGCGGGCGCTGCTGACACCTCGCATTGCCTCCCCGCCGCACATCGCAGGGCGATCAACCATGCAGGCAACCAGCTGCATCCGCGGGCAGGCGGTGGGCGGCCGCCGCTCCGCCGGCCGTGCCGCCGGCCGCCGCAGCGTCGCCGTGCAGGCTGCCGCCGCCAACCCGTTTGCCGAGGAGCTGAAGGCGACCGCAAAGTACATTGCGACCCGCGGCAAGGGCATCCTGGCGTCGGATGAGAGCAATGCCACCACCGGTGCGCTCCTGCTCCTGCGGCTGCGGCGGATGGCTCCACAAGCATCTCCTGCCCTTTGTGTCCATGCTGAGTGCTCGTCTGCTACCAGTTGACTGACATTGCTGACTACTCGTCTGCCTATAGGCAAGCGGCTGGAGAGCGTGGGTGTTGAGAACACGGAGGACAACCGCCGCGACTGGCGCCAGCTGCTGTGAGGGTGCATGCCTGTGCCTGTGCCGGACATTGAGCTCGCAGATCAGTCGCAGCTGTGGGACTGCTGTGCTGTGCGCAGGCATTGCTGCCATGTGCATTGACTGCCACATACATTGAATGCCACGTGCATGGCTGCAACGTGCACGGCCGCTGTGCTTGCCGCACGGCATTGCTTTTGGCCGGCTGCTGGCTGGTCGAAGTGCAGAGTCGAAAGGGTGCAACCAACTCCGCACTGCAGGTACACTGCCCCCGGCCTGGGCCAGTACATCTCGGGCGCCATCATGTTTGTGAGTTTTTTGGGGGGATAGTGCAGTGCAACAGTGTGTCGTGAGGCGGCAGGGCTGGCTTTAATTGCATTCAAGGCAGGGAGACTGCGGCCGTTACGTGCAGCTGCTCCCTCCCCTGACTGTGACTCCTGCCATGCACCTCTGCGATTGGCTGCAGGAAGAAACCCTTTATCAGAAGGCCCGCGACGGTGAGCTGGCAACCTGGCTGGCCGCAGCAGCGGCGCATGCCTGCTGCAGGCACCCACCTGCGAAGCACAGCTCGGTCAGCCGATGCGGGCGAGCCTCCCCGCAGCCAGCGTGCGTCGCTGCACTCAATCTCTTCCTGAATCCTCCTTCTTTTGTTCTTCTGCCTGCAGGCACTCCGTTTGTGGACATCCTGGCCAAGGAGGGCATCCGGCCGGGCATCAAGGTCGACACCGGCCTGCAGGTGAGGGAGCTTGCCGGTTCTGCTCATGTTTGGACGTCGGTGGGGAGCTGGGTGTGCTCATTGGAGGTCTGATGGGAGTGCGGTCGACAGCGGCCAGCCCCTGCCCCCCAGATGTTTGCCATTGGCCCACATGGCCCAGGGTGTGCGCTGCAATCCAGCTGCTGCACAGTCCATGCCCTGGGACGGTTGCAGCAGGCTTGAGGCAACAGCACGCACCTCTCTGCCGCTGTGCTGCAGATGCTGCCCGGCACCGACGGCGAGACGAGCACGCAGGGCCTGGACAACCTGCAGGCGCGCTGCGAGGCGTACTACAAGCAGGGCGCGCGCTTCGCCAAGTGAGTGGAGTTTCCCCACATTGAGGCTGCTCAGCTCTTTTCCTGCTAGCTGTGTGTGAGGCACACAACACGCAGGGCGCGCGCTTCGCCAAGTAAGGCTGCTCAGTTGCGGCTGCCGCCCTGCCGGCCAGCGCTGCGCAGTGGCTGCCCTAACGGGCTGCCCTAAATTGCTGCCCCTGAATGGTGTCCTGGAAGTCTGACTTCCCAACCTGGCTTTCAGCCCCCTGCTCATGATGCGCTCCTGCTTGCCACCCCTTGTGTTGCCCAGGTGGCGCGCGGTGCTGAAGATCTCCGAGGGATCCGGCCCCTCTTCCCAGGTGTGCGCATGGGGAATGAACCCAACACTCACAGGTGGACGTGTGTGTGCAAATTATACAGCTGGCGGAACCTCACCTCTTTGCCCCTCGCCCTCCCAACTCTCAGGCCATTCTGGAGAATGCACACGGCTTCCTTCCTTCCTTGCACGGTTTGATCCATCTGGCTTGCTTCCCTTGGTTTGCAGGCCATCCTGGAGAACGCGCACGGCCTGGCGCGCTACGCACAGATCGCGCAGGCGGCGGGCCTGGTGCCCATTGTGGAGCCCGAGGTGCGTATTGTTCTGTTGGGAAGTATGCCTGGTTTTGAGAGCGGTGCGGCTTGGGAGGTGTGAAGCCTGGTGCCCATTGTGGAGCGCGAAGGGATCGCTGGCATTCAGGAAGACTGAATGCCTGCTGGGCCCGTGCGTGTGCGGCATTGACAAGGCTGCCTTGCACTCGTGGCTCTCTGGGTGCTCACACATTCCCCTGTGCTGGACCGCAGGTCACCCTGGGACCCGGCGCCTACAGCATTGAGGAGACGGCCTACTGGAGCGAGCGTGTGTACAGGTGGGTGGCTTGCTGTCCTTTGCCTGCGGGGTGCCTGCTGTTGGGTTCGTGGCATTTTCAAGCGTGGCATCTGCGCATGCTATCCGGCACTGAACGCGCCCCCAGTGCTTCAACTGAGTTGGCTGCCATGCGAGCTCCCTCTCGCTGCTGTCTCTGGCCCCACCTGTGCAAACCTGCTCACCCATCCATCGCTCCCGCCCCAACCTGCGCAGCCACGTGATGCGCCTGCTGAACGAGTACGGTGAGTCAGTGGATTGAGCAGCATTACAGTCCAGCTATGCATGCGGCAACCAGGCAGCCATAGTTTAGCAGCCAGCCGCCGTGGCAGCTGGTGTGGGCAGCACTTGGGATGCACCACGGCTGCAGCAAGGGCAGCGTCACTGTCTTGCTGCCGGCACATGGAGATGTCTCTGGCTCTCTCTGTGCTCACCCACCCCTCCATATCGTGTTTCCTCTGCTGCAGACGTCATGCTGGAGGGCATCCTGCTCAAGCCCAACATGTGCCTGTGAGTGCCTGCAGCCAACTTGTACTGCATGTTTCGCTGCGCTGCTGCGTGCTCTGTCACTAGGTGCTGTGGCGTGCATGCCTTGGCCTGCTGCCTTGCTACCTACTGCGCTGCTACGTAGGTACACTCAGCCATGTTTGCTGACGTCTCACCGAGCCTCCCTGCACCCCTTTCTCTTCCTGGCCGCAGGCCCGGCCTGGACGCGCCTCCCGCCTCCCCCGCTGAGGTCGCCAAGTACACCACCCGGTGCGGCTGCTAGTTGGGAAATGGAAAGTCAGGGTTATCGATTTCGCGTTATGGTGACGTGCAAGCTGGTGCAGGACCATGCTGCGCACCAAGCTTGCCCATGCGCTGCCCTGTTCCCTGCGCTCATGCTTCCGCAGGACCATGCTGCGCACCACACCTTTGCTTACGTGGTGCTGTGTTCCCTGCACCACTGCTTTGCAGGACCATGCTGCGCACCACACCTTTGCTTACGTGGTGCTGTGTTCCCTGCACCACTGCTTTGCAGGACCATGCTGCGCACCATCCCCGCCAGCGTGCCCGGCATCCACTTCCTGTCTGGTGGGTGCTGTGTGTTCAATTGTTTGGGTGTTTTTCAGGCAGCATGAACGCGAAGGAGAGCATGCCACTCTTACACGCCGATGCAGTAGCAGGCTCCAGGCCTGACGCCGAGTCCAACCATTGTCTGCCCCTCTCCGCCCATCTCCCTGCTGTCGAATTTCTGTCGTTCAGGCGGCATGAGCGAGGAGGAGAGCACGCTCAACCTGCAGGCGCTGCAGGAGGCGTGCCCCAACGCACCCTGGTCCCTCACCTTCTCCTACGGCCGTGCGCTGCAGGTGCGCCTGTTAGTTCCAGCATAGAAATAGGTTTGCTGGCCATGGTTGGTATGCTTGGTGCAGTGCTCTGGTTTTGATTATGCATGCTCCAACGGCGTGGCTGCTGGAAGGGCGTCCATCGCCCTTGGTAACGTGTGGGCGGGCAAGGAGGAGGAAGTGCGCGCTCCCTGATTCCTGCTCGTGCTGCCCCCTTGCTCCTTGCACTGTATCAGGCTTCCACCCTCAAGACCTGGGCGGGCAAGGAGGAGAACTGGGACGCGGCCCAGAATATCCTGGTGGCACTGGCCAAGGCCAACTCCGGTGAGGCTAGTGTGGTGCAGAGGTGCCAAGGCAGGTGGGGGTGTACATCCAACTCTGAACCGGGCTCTCGGGGCTTCTGGTGTGCCACACACATGCCGCTGCAGCCCTGCTGTGCTGTTGCTTAGTAGTGTGCATTGTCTGTGGCCCATTGCTGCCCACATTTCTAGCACAAACCTGCTGCTGTTTAGCCCCTCTGACTCTCCGCAGAGGCGCAGCTGGGTCAGTTCAAGGGCCCGCACCCTGTGCCCGGCGGCGGCCGCATCCTGCAGGCAAGCGCTGCAGGGGTCTCGATTGTGTTGACTGACTGCCTGCGTTGGTTGCACTGGGTGGTGTGTTGAGTAAAGTGGGCGCACGCTACAGGAACAGCAGCAGCAGAGCAGCAGCAGCAGCAGCAGATTGCGTGTTGAGCCTTTCTGCCCACTGCTGTTCCTGCCATACAGGCCCTGCGCACCGGCGGCGCCGGCAAGTAAGCCAGCAGCCGATGTTAATCAGCCCACCAACCTGTCGACTTCTTTTAGGCAGCACATGCCAGCCAACCTGCCGACTCTCTGCTCTTGCTCTACACTGCGAGCTGGCGCATCCATTTCATGTGGCTGCTATCCCCGTTTTTGCCGCCAACTTATTTTTGGATTTAATGATGGACGGAAAACGTACAACGCGGCAGGCAAGGCAGCTGCGAACAATAGGGCGATGCAAGCTGTGGGGCCCTCGGTGCATGCGTGTGCGGCAGCCGATCACCGGTCGGTCTGTGCAGCGTGTGGCAGCGGCGGCGCCAGCAGCGGCGGTACAACCCTGCTCGCCACCCCCGCGATCGAGCACACTGATGGAAATAGCACTCACCTTCTGCGCTTCTGAGCCACGAACGAGCGCTCTGCGACCGGGTAGGGCTTTGAGCTCACGTTTTGCGGCGCCAAACACACTCGCCCTGCCTCAACGACGCTCGCCCAGGCAGCCCTGACCGCAGCCTAACCTGCCGGCATGGCGCAGCCACCGCCCGCTTCTCTGCCGCGGCCGCTGCTCAGCGTTGCGGCACTGCAGCTGGACACGCGGCCCATCCCCACAGCTGACAACCTGGCCCACATTGACGCCCTGCTAGACACCGAGTGCCGGCGGCTGGGGGTGATCCGCTGGGATGAGGGCCAGCCAGCAGCAACAGGCAGCCGCACTGGCGGCGGCAGCGGCGACAGCGGCAGCGTGCATCTGGACATTCTCGTGCTGCCAGAGGTAAGGAGCCAACAGTAACGAATGAATGTGACAAAATTGCTGAAACTGGATGCTTGCCAATGAAGCTGCACATCAGTAGATATTGGCTGTACTGCAGCGAGTTACCGTCTCACGCACCCATGTCTGCCCTCAATCTCCCTTTACCGCCCCTCCCAGATTTTCAACTGCGGGTACCAGATGAACGAGCGGGCCTGGTACGCAGCAGAGAGCCTGCAAGACGTCTCCCGCAGCCCCAGCCTGGCGGCGCTTGCGCACTGGGCCCGACGGTACCGCTGTTATGCAGTGGCCACCTTATTAGAGGCCACTGCCGATGGCCACATCTACAACTCCCTCGTGCTGGCGGCCCCAGATGGCAACTTCATCACACGTCCCGCCAGCTCTGGAAGCGGCAGCAGCGGCAGCAGCTGTAGCAGTGGCGGCAGCAGTGGCGGCAGCAGTGGCGCCTCGGCCAGCGGCAGCAGCAGCACACACAGCCTGGCTCTGGTGCGCAAGCACCGGGCTTCTTCTTTAGAAGGCTTTGTGTTTCGCAGCGCTGGGGCGGCAGGGCGTGGCGGCGAGTCGGAGGCCCATGTGGTAGAGATTGATGCAGCGCCGCTGCTGCAGAAACGCAGCGAGCTTCACAAAGTGAGCCGCGGCAGCAGCGGCAGCAATGGCAGTGGAAGCGGCGGCGGCAATGGCGACGGCGGTGGAGCAACAGGGCAAGGGCCGGGGCAGGCTAAGCTGCGCTTGGCGTTCTCCGTCTGCTACGAGAATTACTGCACGCCACCCATGGAGGCGATTCGGGTGAGGGGAGGGAGAAAGCTGAGCAACATTGATTCCTGCCTGTCACGGCTCAAACTTAGGCATGCCTTGGCCGGCCTGCAGCCTGCCGTCTGCACACCTGCAACGTGCTTGCTTGCTTTGTGTGTGCCGCCATCACACTTCCTGGCCGCGTTTTCTGTCCATATGCCCAAGTGCAGGAAGCCCACCTGCAGGAGCCGCTGCACCTGCTCATCTCGCCGTTCTGCGCCATGCGGCCCGCACACGACCACCCCACATTCAAGGTTGGGATCGCAGGGGTGTTTGTGCGGCGTTGGGGCAGGAAGGCATGGGCGCTGGCAAACAGCAGGCAGCGGTTGCTGTCCTGTGGTCGTGATTGCTGGCCCCGGCTTGTGACCGGCAACACAAACCTCATTTGAACAGCGGTTGACACCCTTTCTTGCTTATGCTGCGCAGTGGCCGCGCGAGGCTGCAGAGCGCTTTGCAGCGCAGGCGGCGGCCGTCAGTGCACTGCACGCCGCCAAGCTGCGGCTGCCGGTGGTGGCGTGCCACCACACAGGTGGGCAGCTGACGCGCTGGTGGCATGCTGTGTGGCGCCGCGGCAACTCAAGTGATGCCTGCACTGGTATTCTCAGCGGCTGCTCCAGTGCACCTGCTGCTCGTGGGCCTAGAGGGAGTGCATTGTTCGCTGAGTCAAACCATCGCCACCTCCACATGCCTGCCTTATTGACCCACCCATCCACTTGGCTACCTTGTTCGACGCAGGGCCCTGGTCGTCAGCCCTGCCGCGCCTGCTGCCGCTGCTGCCGCGCGACCCAGCACCCATCTCCGGCCCCATGCTCGGCTGCTCGGCTGCCTACGCGCCTGGAGGTGCCACCCTGGCCCAGCTGGCAAGGGAGCAGGAGGGGATGCTGCTGGTGCAGCTGCCGCTCCTGCATCCAGCAGCAGCAGGGGCAGCACATTCGGCAGCAGAGGCGGCAGCAGAGGCGTCCCAAGTTGCCCAGCAGACAGCTGCGCAGCTTGCTCCCATTGTGGGTGCTGCCGCGGCCCAGTCGGCAGCAGCGGGGCCGGGCACACGCTATGCTTCGTACCCCGGTGCATATGTTGTTGAGCCAGTGAGCTGGCACGTGCGGCTGGGATTCCCCCTGATGGAAAGCCTGGGCTCGCTGTCATACCACTGCTGGAGCAGCCGCCAGCGGCAGCAAGTGGCGCGGGACATTGCAGCAGGCGGCACCTGGCAGGGGCCAGTGCCGCCGCTCGACAGCGGGGCAGCCTGGCGGCGCGGCGTGGTGGCGGCAGCAGCTGCTGGCCTGGCGGTGGCGATCGCCTTGCGGGCGCGCTAGGCAAGGGGTCGGCTGATGAAAACGTCTGCCCTCCGGGCAAGCGGCTTGCAGTGTGGAGGGATGCACAGCAGGCGGCCAGGCAGGCTTGTTGTTTGGAGCAGCAGCCGGGGATGCAGCTAGCGTTTGCACAGCTGTACATGGGCGCCCCAACTGCTGCTTGGGGGTGTATCTGCGCTGCTGTGGTCAAACTGAATCGATCAGCCGTTGTGGCTTGTAACACAGGATGACCCCAGGAAAGGACAAGTGAATGCTGCCTAGCAATCACATTGCATTCACGCTGCACGATGCTGCGCAAACCACTGAAGAGCCTCACAAGTGCAGAACATGCAGCCAGCTACAGCCAGCCCTCCAAGATGCGGTACCTGTCACCGGGCAGGAGTCCCGCCCCTCCCTCAGGCCTGCCTCGCCTGCTTCTCTGAGCGGGCATTGACTGTCACAACGCCACAGGAGCCAAATGTCGGTCAAAAAAATTAAATAAGCAGTTGGAATGTTGCAGCTGCTGTCGTCGGCGTAGCCCATCGGCTGCGCTCAGGTGCAGGGCACCTGTCACTGGCAGGGGGCGCAGTGCCATCACAGTAGCAGCTACGATAGCAGAGCAGTCGGCCAGCGCCAAGCGGCAGCCAGGCCGGGGCGCACGCCGCCCGCGGGTCACTGCATAGTGAAAGGGTTGGAGGGGAGGTTGCGCTTGAGCACAATCGGCAAGCATGCGCGACGGCGGTGGTTTGTGTGCGCTAAGTGTGGCACCATTACTGAGCGCAAGCGCACGCGCAGGCACCGCCTTCCGCACACAGCCGGTGTGCTCCGCTCACAACCAGCTGCGTCGTACGCCCCTGCCTTGCGCTCACCAGATTTGCTGGGCGGCATTCTGGTGCGGGCAGGAAGGGCGGCTCACGCTACCTTGTCCTGAGCGCCAGTGCCGCAGTCCGTCCCGCTGCCGCTTTGCTGAGGGCCGCTGTTTTCAGAGAGTGCCTCCACCTCCTTCTGCGGCCTGGTCAGCGGCGCCCCTTGCTGCGGGCGCACGGGCAGGCGGCCAAAGGTGGGGCGCCGCTGCGGAGGCGGCGCCCAGCGCACCCTGCTCGCCAGCTGCGCGCTGCGGGGCACCGGCGTGAGTGCCTGCATGGCTGTGGGGGCAGGGGCTGGACGGCGGCGGCAGGTGGCCGGCGGTTGTGGCGGTAGGGCGCTCTACAGCAGCTGGCGGCTTGCGGAGGGATTCCCAAAAACACCGATTGGTTGAACCGCTGCGTTGGAATGCGGTCCGAGGCCTTCGAATGGCCTGCCGCCGGGCGCCGCCGCGAGCAGCACGCTGCGCCGGCGCGGCCTGCCACATGCCCCAGTGTTTCGCACAGGAGCCTCACGTGCCTGAAGCCGTTCTCAGCTGCATCGTTTTCAATCAGCGCCGTAGCCAGCACAGGCGTGTTGACGCGGTGCGAGGTGCTTGGCTCGCTATGCGAGCAGCGGCACCCTGCGCCCGCCAGCCCTCGCTGCTGCGCGACTCTAGTCGGCCAGGGCAGCGGTATCGGCGCCCGCCCATGCACCCAATGGCTGCAGCGGCGGCGCCGCCCGGCGACCGCAACGGCGGCGGCACCAGCCAGCGGAGCCCTACTTCCGCAGCAGTGAGTGGGCTGGCTAATTGACTGCAGGTGTACGCTGTCATTGGCCCCATCCTGCGGTGATGCATTCCCTTACTTGCCCCTCGCTGCTGCACCGCTCACATGTTATCTGCCGCTCACCTCTCCCCCTGCCTGCAGATGTCATGGTGCCTGCTGTGGCGGCAATGTTCGCAGCTGGCGGCGTCCAGCCGTCAACAAACCAGCCTGCAGAATGAGGCACAGCAGCGCATGCGCGCTGCAAGCCGGGCGCAGTTTCATGAGACAGTCATGATCAGCCAACTGCTCAGGATTGCCCTGCAGAGCAGACAGCCGGTTGACAGCAGCGATCCGCTGCTTGTGCACGCTAGGAAGCTGGCTGAGGAATCCAAACAGCTGGCTGAGAGCTGCAGGCGGCTGAACCAGAGCATAGACTGGCCTTCTCGAGGGCGGAAGAGGCAGTGGAGAGCGAGGCGGCGAGCGCAACTGCAACATCAGCGCCGGAAGGCAGCCAACACCGCCACAACGGCGGCGCCTCCTGCGCCACCTCCTGCTGGACCCTGGCCGGCTCCCTCTCTCATGCCTGCACCAGGTGCCCCCACTGCACGCGCGGCCGCTGTCGAAGCGTCGGCGGCTGCGGCGGTGGCATGGGCCTCTGCTGCCATGGGCATTGAGGCGGCTGCCCATGCCGCAGCAAAGCGGGCCGACACACAGCCTGCTGCGCACGCTACATCGGCGGCAGCACAGTGGGACCGCGCTGCGGCTGCCTGGCGGGCGGCATACGATTCGTTGGAGGCGGCTTCCCAGGCTGACCCTGGCTCAGAGACTGTGCAGCAGGCGGCGGCGGCGGTGGAGGCGGCCCGTGGCTTCAGCCGCCAGCTGCTTGGTGAGCAGGACTGACCATCGCCCGCACCGTCCCCTCAAATTCTGCTGTATCCTAGCCGCTGAGAGTATGTGCTGTCTGCCATGGCGCATGCCCCCTGCCTCTCCACTCCTTGCACAAAGTTTGCTCTGCACAGCCTGCAGCTGCTCGGGTTCGCTTCTTATTGACTGCGCACAGGTGACTTTACTTGGTTGCTGTCACTTTCAAGCACATCGTCGGCAAGAGCAGGATGGTGCATAGCCAGCTACAAAGCAAGGCATGCATGCTAGACTGGAACGCAAATCCAGGGGGAATAAATGAGTCCACTGGGCCGCTCACTAATCGCTCAACAGGCACTCATTGACACAACACGCTAAGCATGCAGCGCGTGACCAGATGGCAGTCCTTTGTAAACGTCCCGTCGGCACCAGCCAGCGCCGATACACCTGAATGCGTGATCCTGCTGCTGAGCAAGCTGCTGCTCATGCTATGCTGCACAGCCGCTGTCCGGAGCATGCCTGGCGCAGCCGCGAGCATGCTCGGCGCCGCATGCTCGGCGCAGCGTGCTCGGCGCAGCGTGCTCGGCGCAGCGCAGCGCAGCATGCCAGCTCAGCAGGTGGTCACGCTGTCCTTGATCGCCTCTGCCAGGTAGTCGCACTTGGCGCCTGCACACGGCAATTTAGGCAATTCATGGCAGATCAGGCAAGCACGGCAGATCAGGAAAACAAGGATGTGAATGACGCACCCTTGGGCTGCGAGTGCCGACAAAGAGAGGTGCAGCAGCGCTCTCGGCGCCTGCCGGGAACCCAAATGTCTTCTTGCACTATGCAAAAGTTTGGACAGATCCGCTGTGCATCCTCTGTGCCAAGCACATGTTCACAACTGGATGTGCAAAAGGCGGCGCTGCACAGCACACAACACAGCGCAGCACAGCATACACAGCACATCGGCACAGCGTAGCGCACCTGAGAGCCCAGCCATGGAGATGCGGCCATCCATGGTCATGTACACATGCCACTTGTTGGTCATGTTCTCCACCTGAGCCTGCGAGATGAGGGTTGGAAGCAGGCATGCATCTGGTGGGCTGGTGGGTGGCACCGGCAGGTGACAAGCAGCCAAGCAATACCTAATCATCATAATTACTCATTCATTGTGCACACACACTGCCATGTACCTTTGTGAGGCCGGTGTACGAGAACATGCCAATCTGCTTCAGGATGTGGCTCCAGTCGCCGGGGCAGCCCACTGCGGTACAAAGGAACAGCACAGCCAGCATGAGCTTCTGCTGTTGCACATGTGCAGGGACATGCGATGGGGGAGTCAGCGGGGTGGTCCAAGGCAGCAATGCCATGCTTGCCGCAGACGGCCGCCTTACCTTGCTGCAGGGCGTCAAACAGCTGCTGGCGCATGGAAATGATGCGGTCTGCCATGCCCTTGAGCTCAACCTGCAGTTAGGAGTAAATGCAAGCTTCAGATCAGGCTAACCTGTTGGGTAGCAGCTTGACAGTTTGCAGTCAGCCGCATGCTCTTGAGTTCCACCTGCAGTTACTCTGATTAGATAGCGAGAGACGGCACTCCTGGTGCGTGTTGAGAACTTGAGGTGGCAAGAACCAACAAGCTAGGACATTCAGCAGGCAGAGGTGACACCATCACGACACCAGCATCATTTCAAATGCATATGTAAATCGGAGAAGCACAAAGCAGCTTGCCTTCCACTGCGCGAAGAGCTCGGGGTCCGACAGGATGCTTGCCACAATGGCAGCGCCGTGCTTGGGAGGGTTGCTGCAAAGAGGGCGGAGCAAAGAAGACGGGACCACGGCTTGACGGTGTGGCTCCTCCTGTTCACGTAGCATTGCTGCAGCCCAGCCAGCTGTCGCCACAGCATAATTTGGCCATCAAAGCATCTGCGCACACTGCGCGCCATGCACAGAGTGCTTGTAAATGCTTGCATGCAAACACCACCCTGCACCCTCGACCAACCTGTACATGTGGCGCGCCACCTACGGCAGTTGGGGATAGAGGACAACATAGGTGTTGGTGTGCCAGGGGCTCTGGCCTGCTGCACTCCCACCAGTTTGAAGCCCAAACCCACACCTCGGTTTCCATCCAGGCAAAGCGAATCCCTGCAGAAACCACACACACCACAACAACTCACCATCTTCAGCTGGCTCTCCACCCGCTTGGCGGCGGCAGCGTCGCTCGTGACCACACTCAGCGCACCCACACGCTCGCCGTACCTGCAGCAGAGAGATTGCACAGACCAGTTAAAACAAGGGCGCGCTCATTTGCTTGGCCTACCTCTGCGCCAACAACAGTCAACATCGAACGTACGCTCTACGGGAACACATAGAAAATCCATAAACTCACAAGCCCATGTTCTTGGCGTAGCTCTGCGCCAGCAGCAGCTCGAGACCCGCGTCCGCAAACAGGCGAATGGCCGCTCCATCGCGGTCCAGATCGCCTGATGCAAAGCCCTGCACAATTGCAAGAACAGAGGAGCGAACGTGAAACAGCCGGATGGCGGCGCCCATTAAAGGCGCGTGATGGCAGTGTGCAGGCAAGTCAGGGAGGCACTTTTGCAGCACAATCGCAAGTGCTTGCCTGGTATGCCGCGTCAAAGAAGGGCAGCAGGGAGCGGCTGCAAATCGACTGCAAGGGAATACAGCCCAACTGCAAAAATGCAAAATGGAATGCAACAAGAGGGGGTGCTTGCCTGGTACGCGGAGTCGAAGAAGGGCAGCAGGGAGCGGCTGCGCACTGCGTCCAGGATGCCCTGCCACTGCTCCGGCGTGGGGTCCACGCCTGCACGAAAATGAACATGGCTGACCAGCTGGGTTGGCATGACAGGGAGCTGCCGCCATCTGCTCCCTAAAAAACAGCAGCACCAGCAGTATTGCCCGCAGGCTGCGCCCCAAATGTGCAAACATCCATGTGCACAAACTGCACCACAGCGGCGCACCCGTGGGGTTGTGCGCGCAGGCGTGCAGGATGACGATTGCGCCCTCCGGCGTTGCCTTGAGGTCTTCAACCATGCCCTGCAAGTTATGGGAGCGTTTCAGCAGGCATGTTTTTAACCCGATCAAAGACTGCGCCGGGGGTGCTGGAAGGTGCCCTGCTACCGCCAAGATGCCATTCCTTGCTGCCAACCGTAGCTCGACGGTAGCTCAACAGCAGCATTTGCGCGTGCAGCCCCACACAACAGGCTTGCCTCGTAATCGAGGCCGCGCGTCTCAGCCTTGAAGTACCTGCGGTGTGCATGCGAGAGTCCAGGAGCAGGCTTGATAGCATCAACTTTGCAGCATGGCAGCTCAGTCGTTGATGCACCCACGTCGCAGGCTGTCGGCTGCGGCGGCAACTTGCCTGCTAATGACCACAAGGACTTCAGCATTGTGCCCCCGCACGCACCAAAGGCACACTTCGATGCAATGCACGCCATGCATCGCGCACCTGTACTGCCGCACCTCCAGCCCGCACTTTTCAAAGATGAAGCGGTGGTTGGCCCAGGTGGGGGTGGGGATCAGCACCACCTTGCTGCGGGGCAGGGCACACGGGAGACAGGGCAGGGAAGGTTCGCAGTTGGCAAAGGTTGGGGCGATAATGGGTTGCTTCCTGCTGACCACACGGCCACCGCCAGAGGGTGCCAAGCGCTGGCCAGCAATTCATCCCACTGCTGTGGTGCAACCACATACCTGCTCCCTGCCGCAGAACTGCAAGCGAAAGTAGCAGGACAGTGTGTGACAACAACCCATTGCGCTGACTGTTTACACAACCCAAAGCCGCACCTGCGGGTGTAGAAGCGAGAGAGGAACTCGCCACCCACCTGCATTGTGTGTAAGGCAACGAGAGTGTGAGCCTCGCGTTGCGAAGAGCCAGACCAGCGGCAGCGTTCACAGCCTAGGCTGGCCGCATCGGCGCTGACGCCCCCAAAGGAGCAGCCTCAACCAGGGAGCAGCAAGGGATCCAGCACCCACCCGCAGGCTGCCGGTGCCCGACAGGGCATGGCCAGATGTGGGCGTTACGGCCACAGACTTGAGGCTTGCCAGGAAGCAAACTCAACCCACGCACCCAGCACCCACCCACAGGCTGCCGGTGCCCGACAGGCCCTGAACGTGCAACCCAAAAAACTCCAGCCCCCTCAAAACGGCTGTTCCACTCCACCCACCCGCAGGCTGCCGGTGCCCGACAGGCCCTGAATGGTGGCGTTGCGTCCCTCCTTCAGCACAGCCGAGCCCTCGCCAAACGCCAGCTGGGCGCTGCAGCGACACAGAGGGGCCAGCAAAGGGCGCAGCAGCGTGGATTGGCTTGCATGCTGCGTGCAGTGCCCAGCGTCATAGTACTGGGGTGCGAGCTGTACAGCAGCACGGCTGGGAACAGAGGTGATGCCACAGTGTGTTACTCAATGTTGCAGCCGATATAGGTAACTTAACGTGGCAGTCCAGGCGCCCGTACCTGAGGCGGCAGAAGTCGGGCAGGCCTCCCATGTTGAGGTACTCCTGCAGGGCGGGCGAGCTAACAGGCACGTGTTGCTCAAGCTGCAATCAACCACGTATGTGCATCCGCAGCGCATCTGGAGCAGTTGACCCCTGCCGGCCAAAGGCAGCCCACAGCATCCTTCTTGGGGTCAGCCAGCAGGTATCATCTGATCATCTGGTGTTCCTCCACCAACTAACTGAACCAGGTAAACCAGACCCACAGCAGCTCACATGGTCCTGCTTGGGGTCGGCCAGCAGGCGGCGCTCAGCCTCCCGCACCGCGCCCAGCACCAGCGGCTTGCCGTCCTGTTAAGGAAAAGCAAGCAGGATAAAGGGTAAGCATGATGGTACGCAACTAACCGAACAGGGTGGCAGAGTGCGATTGGGAGGGAGGCAGGTTGATGCAAGAATCACACAGTCGCAACACCAAACCTCCGCAACAGGCAGCCAGCTACAGCTCAACACTCAGGCAGCCACGCATTCGGCAGCACAAGCAGCAGCCGAGCGGCGGCAGCAGCAGCCACAGCAGCAGCCAGCAGCAGCACATGTGCGTGCAAGCTGAAGCGCACCTCGGTGCGGTAGGCGCCCACTCCTAGGTTGAGCTTGTTGGGGTTGGTGCAGGCCTGTGAGTGGCACACGCGGTTGAATGACGGAGTGGAGCTTGGTGAGAGCTGCGTGGCAAGCCACAGACACCGGCATATGCGCGCATGGCTCTAAGGGCGAGGGCGGAGCTGCTCCCCACCAAGCAAGGGCGGCGGCGGTGGCGGCGGCAGCAGCAGCAGCAGCAGCAGCAGCAGCTGCAGCAGCAGCAGCAATGCCGGTCACACCTTGAAGCCCTCGGTGATGCCCAGGATGGCATCGGGCGGTGCCTGCACATGTTCAAGCAGGAAGGAGCCGGCTGAGCAGGGACACGACCGCTCAGCAGGTGCCGCCGCCGCTCGACCTGGCGGCAGCGGCGGCAGCGGCGGCGGCGGCTGGCTAGGGCTGACGCTGCAGGCCGGGAGCAATGCCCAGGCTGACATCGTCGCATACATAGGCCAACGGCCACCCGGGGCAAAGCGTGCTCCAGGCCGGCGGCCTCAACCCGAGCCGTCCCGCTCGCAGGCGCAAGTGTGGTGCCTGCTTGATTCGATGGGCCTAGATCGGCATGTATGAGGTTGCTGCATTCACTTGCCTGTGGCACGGCCTCAAAGTTGCTCATAACTCGGGCGCTTGCGGTGGGCTGCGCGGCAAGGTCTCCAACAGTATCGTGCGGCTTCAAGTGGTGCCCCAGGTGCGCCAGCCGCGAAAAGGCGGTCGCTTGTGCCTGCATTTTGTAGGGCGCGCGCGCAAGAGCTGGAGGACCGGCCTGATCGCTTGCAGAGGTGTCGGGCAAGCACCTCGCGGTGATCGAGGCCACTTGCAAGCAGGCTGACTCGGTGTGGGGCCGTCATCTCGGACTCCACGTGGGCTCGGCCGGGCGAGGCGCCCATGCCCACGGCATGCCCTCTAACCCTACCATCAGACCGTGAGAAGCCGTGATCGGGGTCCGCCCGATCGCCCGCCACTGGTGCCTCGGGCCTGCCCCGAGGGGCACGCCCCGCGCTTTCTGGCGCCAGGGCATCCCTCCCATCGCCCCTGATAGGCGGTCCATCATCGCCTGTCGGATCAGCCCGAGCTCCCACGCGCCACAGACTCGCCCACGGCGCCACGACCCACCTGACCGCTCGCCGCCGCTCGGCCGGCGGCACACTTCTCCAGCGGAAGCTGCAGCCGTCTGCCTTCCAGCATTAGCATGCCCAGCATCAGCGTGACAGCGGACGCCAGCACGCGGCGCAGCAGCAGCGGCGGCACCGCCCGCAGCGGTGCCGGTGCCATGGCCCCGGCTCGTGCGGCGGTCGAGATAGCAGCGGTGGCCGGCCCGGCACCCGCTTCCCCGTCTAAAGTGCTGCGCAAAGAGACAGCTACACTGCAGGTGGGGGAAGAGAAGGATTATTGACTTGGTCATGAGATGGGTAGCGGGCCTTGTTGCGGTGCATGGCTGCTTATGCAACTGCGCTGCGCATCCCGGCTGCTTGCCCCAGTTTGTGAGCAGAGCCACAGCTGCCCCGCCCACGTTGCGCAGGTGCGCGACCGGCCCCGCCTGGCCGCCGGAGCAGCGCTGCAGTGGCAGCAGCTGGTGGCGCTGAGCCGCAAGAACCTGACCGTCAGGCAAGCAGGCCTGCTGTGCACCCTATTTCTAGGTTGCCTCATCAGAGCGTCCCTTGCTTGTGCCTGCTTCTGCGCTGCCGCCAACGCCTGCAAACCGCTGCACTGATGATGCACGCCAACTTCTCAGCCAGAGGCTGCCTACATGTGCCTGCTCAACTGCATATCTCATTCCAGCGGTTGCGATGCGCCTCTGCGCAGAGCGCGGGCGTGGAAGACCAACCTGCTGCTGGTGGCCCAGGCCGTGCTGTTCATCGCGCTCACCTGGGGCGTGGACCGAGCAGGTGGGTGGGAGCGGCAAGCCAGCTGGTCATCTTGTAGTCAAGACGAGGCGGCTGCAGACAGCCTCAATCTGACGGCTTGTTACCAAGGAATAATGCCGACCCCAGGCCATTGCCCATTCGGCAATGATCTAGCGACTTCCCTGGCTTGTGCTCCGCTGCCCGCCCGCAGTGTCGGCGTCCAACCAGCGCAAGCCCTCGTTCAGCAGCGCGGAGGTGGCCAGCTCGGTGGCGGTGGGCCCCATCCCCGACTGCTCGACCAACCTGTTCATGCGGGCGGGTCAGCCATGCTATACGTTCCTGTACGCCCCTGCGGTGAGCTTCAGGGTTCTATGCTACCGTGCCGATGCTCGACTTGACTTGAGCTTGCTTGACTTAAGTTACACAGTGGCATAGGGCCTGCACACGATTTGCAAACGATGCAAACAGTGGGGTCGGTCAGTGGTGCGCAGAGATTGTAGTTACTGTGCACTCTGCCTGTTTGAATTCCATCGCTACTGTGCACTCTGCCCCGTTTGCAGGGCGACCCAGATGTGGAGGCGGTGGTGCGCAGAGTGGCGTCTACCCATCCACTTAACTATTGTCTTACCACATTGCGCCCCCTGATACGCAGGGTGACCCAGATGTGGAGGCGGTGGTGCGCGGAGTGCGGGAGCGCAACGACCCGCCCATCCCCCGGGCCCACACTCTGGGCCTGCCCAACTCGAGCGCAATCGATGCCTGGATGCTGGCACACCCGGAGACGGTGGGTGGGAGTGTTCGGGTTGCCATTGGCCCCGCCAGATGCAGTGGCTCTTTCCTGGTTTGCTGTACAGCTTGCTCCACCTGCAGTTGGTGTACGGTGGCTGGCCATGCCGTGCCTAGACCGGGAGCCTGGCTGGCATGGAGAAGCTGGTGTCATGTGTGTCCATCTTCTGCTGTACACTGATCAACCTGCCTCTCGACATTTCCGCCCACCGCAGGCCCTGGCTGCTGTGATCTTCACAACAGACAGCGCGAGCGGCAGCGCTGCTGGCGGCGGCGCCTCGCCAGCCGCCCCTCCAGGCAGCACCGTGGGAGTCATGTCCGGCAACGCCGCTGGGCCAGGGTTCGGGCTGGGAGCCGCTAGTATGGATGCCAGCAGCGCCTTGCTGCTTAGCAACACCGGCAATACCGGCGACAACATCACCACAGCCCGCGCACTACTGGCCACTGAGCCTGCCACAGCAGCGGGTGGCTTGGCAGGCCCTGCTGCGGTGCCGCCGCCGCGCCAGCTGGGCTTCGCGGTGCAGACCAACAGCAGCGTGCAGTGGTTCAAGGGGAAGTATCAGAGCCCCGACACCTATATCCAGGTCAGGCTGTGCATTTGATGCCACTGGTGGCTGGGAGCAACACTTGCTTATTATCCCTCCTGGTTGGCTGAGCCAGGATCGAATGCGCCTGCCAGCTTGTACTGCATTGCTTGCTCCGCCCAACTAGCGCGCTGCCCTTCCCCCTCCCACTTTGCTGCCTGGCCGCAGCTGCCCCTGCAAGTGGCGGTGGAGCGGGAGATTGTGAGGCACTTCAGTGCAGACCGAGGCCTGAGGTGAGCTGGTCACAAATTTGGGCAGTGCCGGTTCGCTCGCCAACGCTGCTCTCTCCTGCACGGCGGTTGAGCGGCCCTAATGCCCCATTGCATTCATACACGCGTGCCATGCGGGGAAGCTGGCTGTTTTCACGTATCAATGCCATCAGCCCTGTACGCAAAACGTGTGCCCCTCTCCCTCGTTGCACCCGCGCCGCAGCTGGTGGGTGGGCCTGGCTCAGTTCCCGCACCCCAGCGTCAAGTCGCCTTCGCTGATCGGCCAGTTTGCGCCCACCTTCCTGTTTGCCTCAATCATGTTCCAGGTACGCTGGCTGTGTGGCATGCCTCTGTTGCCCTCGGTCCTCTAGATGTCCGGCACATGCTGCCGCGGTGCTTCAGATGGTGCTGTCCCTGCCCTGCCTGTCTGGAAGCATCCCGCCCAAATCTCGTCTTGCAAAGCACACTGACTGCCAGGGGACGGATTGCAGAGTCCAGGCTGCTTGCAACAACCCAACACGGCCAGCTGACTCACTGTTCAACTGGCTCAGCGTGTTGCCATCTCAACATGCCCATGCAGTTTGTGCTTCTGGTGCACGATGTGGTGGCGGAGAAGGAGGGGCGGGCCCGGCAGATGATGGAGGTGATGGGCCTGCGGTGAGCACGCTGCGCCGCGCTTTGCTGTGCTTTGCTGTGCTGTGCTGCGCGGTGCTGTGCTGCGCCATGCTGTTCCTTGCCCTGCTGCGCCGTGTCATGTTGTGACCAAAGCGTGCCAGCTGTTTGGCACTGTTGAGTTGCACAACTCTGAAACACGTGCACCCCACCTCTCTTCCCACCCCACCTGCAGCGCGCTGCCCTTCTGGGCCATCTGGCTCCAATTCTAATGGAGTTGCATGGCACTGAAAACGCTTGCCGCTCTCTGCCCAACTTATGTGCAGCCTGCTGCCCTTCTGGGCCAGCTGAGCGCATTTAGTATGCATCCGAGTTTCTGTTGTCACTGATTTGCATGCCCCCTATCTGCCCACCCCACCCGCAGCCCGCTGCCCTCCTGGGCCAGCTGGCTCCATTTCTATTGAGGTCTCAAGGCACTGAAAACGCTTGCCGCTCTCTGCCCAACTTATGTGCAGCCCGCTCCCCTTCTGGGCCAGCTGGGTGCTGTTCCAGGGGCTGCTGGCGGCGCTGGAGGCCTGCCTGCTCGTGGGCTTTGGCTACGCCTTTGGCTTCAAGCTGGTGGGTTCCGAACAGGGACGACCTACAGCTGTGCTCCTCTGCTGCTGACACACTACGGGTCCCACGCTTCCATCTGCCCCCGAGGCAGATTCCATTTGCCTTCTGCATCCACCCACCGTCTGCCCCCCTGTCTTTGTCCCGCAGTTCACGCGCAACGCCTTTGGCCTCTCCTTCCTCCTCATCCTGCTCGTCTCCCTGGCCATGACTGCCTTTGGCTTCTTTGTGGCGGCCTTCCTCCGAAAGGTCAGCGGGAAAGCATCGTGGCAATCGCGCGTGCCGGTGCTGGTGTCTGCTCAAGGTTGCCATGCTTTTCTGTGGCAATCTGCTGGGTGTTGGACCGGCGCTACATGTGCGCTAGCACGCATGTGTGCTGAGCTGGCAGCTTGAAGAGGAGGCCACAAGCACCCTCGTGTGGTCACTGCTGCGCTGTGACCAGCTCCCCTTGCAATCGTTCTGCAGGCCTCTGCCGCAGTGCCCTGCGGCTTCCTGCTGTTTGTGGTCGCCTGGGTGAGGCCTTGCTGACCTGTGCTTCTGCCTGCTTGCTTCTTTGCGACTGTGCATGGTGCGCGGCAGTGCGTCTGTTGCAGGCTGCATGCGCATTCAAGCAACACAATCGCCAGACCGCATGTGCAGCTGCGTGCCGCCCTGAGGAGCAGCGCCCCTGCTTTGCTGTCCCGCAAGAGTCGCAGCTGTTTTGGCGCCTTGATATCAAGGTCAAAAATCGAGGGATCTGCCATCCACACCCTGCTGCAGGTCATCCTCATTGTGATCGCCTTTGGCTTCCCATTCGCCCCCGGCTACTCGGCCGCCGCTGTGGGCGTGTTCAGCGCCATGCCCTGGGCCCTGCTGTCCAAGGGAGTGCAAGACCTGGCTGATGCATCGCAAGGTGAGCTTCTATTCCACCTGCGGGCTAAGCAGGCGCCTTGCGCAATTGGGAGTGAGGGGACGGTCTTGGCTGTGGGGGCGTGTTGCCCTGGGCCCTGCTAGGCAAGGGAGTGCAAGACCCGGCGGACGCATCGCAAGGCAATCCGCTGTATTGAACAAAAGGAATACAGCACAAGCAGCGTGCATCACTGGAAGGACTGCAGGGCTGGTGCTGAAGTGCGCCGCAGGGCATACTGTTGACACAGTTGACACAACGCAGTTCGACACAAAAGTGCAGTTGAACAGAGACGGTGTCCGTCTTCCGCCCGTTGATCCTAGAGCCCTCAATGTGCCCTCCCCCTGTTGCCTCAGGCCGCAACCCCGGCATCCTCTGGGCCGACCGCTTTGCTTACTGCCAGCCCGGCAGCAGCCTCGAGCCCGGGACGGAGCTGGCGGGCAGGTGCGCACCCTGCATGTGCTTGTGCACGCCGCTTGCACGGGTTCTGCATTGCGGTTGACAGCAGGCAGCATGCTGTGCGCTGTCCTGCTGCATACATCCGGTGCAATAGTCAGGCAATACTCTAAACACCTCAGCAAGCATACCGCCGATCGTCGCCTCCCGCTCACACCCATTTGTCTGCTGTAGCTACTGGGCGGCCGACTGTGTGATGCCTCTGGGCGACATGTTTTGGATACTGGCGGTGCAGGTGGGGGAATCCTGATTCAGTGCGTATGTTTCACCTTGTCTTGATGAGTAGTGGCATGTTGGAGCGCCCGCATGCAGCAGTCTGGCCCACCAAGTACCTGAGATTTTCTGTGCCACGCCGCCTGCCGCTCCTTGCAGTGCGCCGGCATCGTAATTCTTGCAATGCAAACCACATGCATGCACACCCCACTGCCTCTCCTGCCCTCTTACAGTGCGCGGGCTTCATGGTGCTTGCAATCTACTTTGATGCCGTGCTGCCCGATGCAAACGGCGTGCACCGCCCGCCCTGGTTCTTCCTGCTGCCCGGATACTGGCGGCGCAGCGGGGTGAGCGATGCAGAGGACCTGCTTGCAATTGAAGAGGCCTTGCACGCGCTTGGTTGTGTGGCCAGCAAGAGGGTGAAGCACTGTGCTGCGTGAGACCGTGCTGCCGCTGTCCCCTTTGACCCTTCGGAAGGGGTGTTTTGGCTGACAACATGCACTGCCCGCTGCAAATGCCAACCTGCCCATGCAGCGAGGCAACCTGCGGGCGGCCGCCAAGGCACTTGGGGAGCCCACAGAGAGCGAGTGCGGCCTATCAGTGGATGCTGATGTGGCAGAGGAGTCAGACAGGCAGCGCAAGCGCTGTGCTACCTACCTGCGCCAAGCCGGAGGCGGCTCCGCCGCTGCGGCACCAGCAGAAGCGGTGCTGCTGCCAGCTCAGCTGGCCGTCATGCCTGTGGCGACCGGCGGAAGCGGAGACGGCGCAGCGGACACAGCAGGCACAGCAGGCGCCAAGCTGGCGGCAGCAGAGGGGCAGGATCTGTCGCTGACTGGGCGGCCGTATGCCGTGGAGATGTTCGGCCTTCGCAAAGCATACAAGGTGGGCTTGAGGTTAGGGGCCCCCAGTACGCTTTACTGCTGTGGTTCGGCTTGGCCAGTAAGCTTTGCATGCTACGTGCCGCATACTGAAGTCATGCCAGCAGGCGTGGGGAGGGCGGCCGCCGCGCTGTTTGTTGCCCCTCAGCACCGCGCCGCTGAGCTGTCCTGATCCATCCTGCTCACGGTCCCTTCCCTTCCCTTGCTTGCTGGCAGCGAGGCGGCCTGCTGCGGCGCCGCAAGCCGTTTGTGGCTGTGCGCGGCAACTGGCTGGGTGTGCACCAAGGTGGGCGGGCCCTACATGTTTGTGAGAGCTGCACTTGCAAGTTGTTGCAGGTTTATGCACGCATCCGCACAGCCGGATGCCTGCCGCGCACCTTGCGTCAAGGGCAGCGAGCGCTGTGCCCAATGCTGAGCTCCCCTGCTTTTTCATTACAGGCGAGTGTTTCTGCTTGCTGGGACCCAATGGTGCCGGCAAGTCCACAACCATCAACTGCCTGACTGGAGTGCTGCCCTTCTCCGGAGGTGGGGGCTTGCAACGGGGCGTGTGCCGCACTTTTGATGCGCTTGCCTTCAAGCTGGGGTGCACGGCGTTTCTTGCCACATACTCTCGATTCGACCTCAGATCACTTGAAATCCAAACGGCGCATCAACTCCCGAGGTGTGCAGGTGATGCGCTGGTCTGCGGCACCAGCATTGCCAGCGCCGGCGGCATGGACCGAGTGCGGCCGCTGATGGGCGTATGCCCGCAGGTGAGGCTTGCTTGCCACTGCTATTGGCAGCTGTGGACCAGCATGCTGGCAAAACAGCATGACTGCAGCTTGCCGCTCCCGGGCCCACTCCCGCCGCTGCAGTTTGACATGCTGTGGGAGCAGCTGACGGGCCGGGAGCACCTGCTGCTGTTCGGGGCCATCAAAGGTGGGCTGAGGATAGGCGTGCTTGGTGTCGTACCTGATTGCATTAGGGGCAGGCCGCCCGGGTGCTTGGCAACTGTCCACCTGCTCAACCTAGCGAGTGTCCTAATGCATTGACCGCACCACCGCATTCAGTTACGCAATTCGCTGATGCACCTGCTCTCTCTTCAAACCGGTTGCAGGCCTGCCCGCCAGCGAGCGCGCCGGCGAGGCGGCTCGCCTGCTGGAAGACGTGAAGCTGACAGAGGCGGCGGGCGTGCGGGCGGGGTCCTACTCTGGAGGCATGAAGCGGCGGCTGAGCGTGGCCATTGCGCTGCTGGGCGACCCGCAGGTGAGTGCAAGCCTCAAGTGCGCGCCACTGCTGTGTTGCGCCGCTGCGGGTGCTGCACCACAGCCTGGGAGCTCTCCCCTTGCATTGCTGCCACTGCTGCATCCTCCCTTGCTTGCCTGCACAGGTAGTCTACCTCGACGAGCCGACCACGGGGCTTGATCCCATTTCCAGGTGCGCTGCTTTGCAGCTGTGATGCAGGCAGGCGGCCTGCGGCTTTGGTGCGGTGCACACAGTGCGTGCTCCCCACGCGCCGTCACTGTGTGTGGGCCCAGGCTTGGCTTTATCGCATTGGCAGGCGTGCATGCACGCAAGCCATGCATTGTTGAAACAATGTGTCGTACAAACCACCGCAGGCGGCACCTGTGGGACCTGGTGGACCGCGTGAAGCGCGGCCGCGCTGTGGTCCTCACCACGCACAGCATGGAGGAAGCCGACATCCTGGGGGACAGGTGGGCTGGGCAAGACGTGCTTAGCAGCGTGGCTTGTTGGCGCCGATGCACAACTCGCAGCGCCTCTCCGCCTCCACCCGCCTTGCAACTGCCTCCAGCGACTGCCCTGCATTGCATTCAAACCGGCCTTCTAACTGCTGCACCTACCCACCTGCCTATCTTTTTTCCGCGCAGGATCGGCATCATGGCTCGCGGTCGGCTGCGCTGCCTGGGCACCTCCCTCCGCCTCAAGGCCCGCTTTGGCAGCGGCTACCGCGTGTCGATCCGTGTGCAAGGCGGCGGCAGCGGTCTGACCGGCGGCGACATACCCCTGGATGAAGGCAGCAGTGCAGGTGGCCGTTCAGCCTTCAGCAGCAGCGGTCTGGCAGGCGCTGGCCTGCGTCAGGAGGATTCGGAGATCCAGCCCGCACCGCTCGCCGTTCAGCCTGGCCTGCACCCCGCAGCGCCGCCGCAGCGAGGCGGCAGCAACCACAGCAGGCGCAGCGCGAGCGGCGAGCCTGCAGAGCAGGCGCAGCAGCGGGACCCCGTGGCTGCTCGTCAGGCGGCTGGCATCAGGGCGCTGTTCCTGCAGCAGCTGGGCATCAAGCCGGGTGGGTCTGGCTCAAGGGGGGCTGGAAAAGCGTCCGCTCCAAAGGCTGCTGATGCTTCACGATACCAGCTGGTGTGCGCAACTGCCAATGCACTTACCTAATACCCTTTGCTCTTCCTGGCTGTGCGCGTTCACCGTGCAGTCGATGAGAGCCTGGACTATGTGCACTTCCCGGTCCATTCCGATGTGCTGCCGCGATCACACACTTGCCTAAGTGTTCCCTGTTGACTCCCTGCCTTGCAGTCGATGAGAGCCTGGACTATGTGCACTTCCTGGTGCCCTACGAGCATGAGGTCCGCCTGCCCGCCCTGTTCTCCCACATCAAGGCAAGCTAGGCAGGGTTGTAGGCAGGGCTGAACAGAGCAGCCCAGAGGCAGGCCAAGCTGTCCAAAGGGGGCGTATCCACAGCAGCGGATGTGCACGTGCGGAAGAGCTGCAGTTCCGCTTCGCACCTGCGCTGGCATGGCACACATCATGCCTCTACACCATGCTGCTGCCCCCTGCCTGCCCCTGCGCCTGTCCTGCAGGCCCACCAGGGCGCACTGGGCGTGGCAGATGTGCAGCTGCGGCTGACACCCCTCGAAGAAGTGTTCCTTACGGTGGCCCGCAAGGTGCGCTTGTGGAACCCAATTGTCGCTGGATTGCAGCAGTGGACCAACGGCACCGTTACACACGTCAGCCTCGCGCCCACCCTCCCGCCCACCCACTGCACCCACATCCCCACCCGGCCATCGCTCGTAGGCGGAGCTGGAGCATGCGCAACTGGAGGGGCGGCATGAGGCGCTGACGATCGCTGAGGAGGGCCTGACGGTGCAGGTGCGCTGGCCGGCGACAGGCCGCCGCTGCTTCAGAGTAGCAGCTTGCGGCGGGTGGATGCTGTTCTGGGCGGACTGGTTCCAGGTTGTAACAAGTTGCAGCTGAGCGTCTGTAGCGGTTGAGTTGAGCTCGATGCAGCACGCAGGAGAAGGTACTCCCACAGCACAGGTTGACGTGTAGCGTTTGCTTGTTCACAACTTGCCCAGGTGCCCATCGGAGCCGACTTCATTCAGACACCAGGTGTGGCGGCATGCATGCACTTGGTTCGCAGGGTGCATGGTGTTGGATGCCACGCTCTGCTGGTGCTGCTGCTGATATGTATGCATGGCGGCTGCTGCTTCCGCCGCTGCTGGCGGCGGCCGCCGCTGCCGCCGCTGCTGCTGCCGCTGCTGGCGGCGGCCGCCGCTGCCGCCGCTGCTGCTGCCGCTGCTGCTGCTGCCGCTGCTGCTGCCGCTGCTGCTGCTGCGAGTTGTGTTGCCTTTTTAGAAGGCAAGAGGGCACACAATGGCTCCCCTGCAAGTGCCCATGCTGACGTTCCTTTTGCTCATTGCTCCCCTGTATCCCTGCAGCGGGCCACCTGTACCACATTCGTTGGGGCCAGGACGCAGACACTGGGGAGCTTCGGCTGCGGGACTATTGGCGTGATCCTCTCTCCGGCCAGGGCGCCGGCGCGGCGGCGGGTACTGCTACGGCGCCAGGCGACAGCAGCAGCTCTTGACCAGCATTGATTGCGAAGTGGGTGCTTGCAGCAGCAGCTGTTCATCCCTGTGCGCCCCCTCGTCAACTTCCCACTTTTTTGAGTCTGTCCTTCCGAACTATGCATAGCCCACTAATGTTTGCAACCATTGCTTGTCGTGCTGCACGTCCTCTGACGGCCAAGACTTTCATGGCCAGTTTAAAGCCGATGTGTGAGCAGCTGCTTGCCCAGCGCCGGCTCTTGTTGTGTTGCGTTTTGCATTGGTCAGTGCAGCCAGGTGTAACCACGTGGAGCAGCCACATGGGGAGCACTGCTCACATCCAGCGCTTCCGCAACGCCACTGCTGCTGCCAGCAACGCATGGCATCAAGCGCACAGGGAGACAGGATGGGTGGGCAGAAGGGGAGCCTGCACCTGCGGCGGCCGTGCATGGGCGGCGGGCAGGCCCATTTGACTGGCCTGGCTGTTTGGAACCTCGGATCGCCCTGCAGCACACCGCCTCGACTTGTAGACTAGAGTGCAGTGGCTCCACCAGCCGCAGGCCCCTACTGCAGCCTGCACCAGCTGCTGCCGCCCCCCAGCCACAGCCCCCCCAGCCATGCTGGCACTGGCCCTGGCGCCCTGCCGTGTGCAGCCGGCCAGCCGAGCGCAGCGGGCACCGCCGCCGCTGCGGCGCGCCGCCGCCTCCCGCCAGCCCTCTCGCCGCCCGCGCGGCCAGCCTATCGCAGCGCTCGACAGCCTCTGGGCTAGCTTCTGGGCTGACATAGACATGGATCAGTTCTATGCTTTGACTCTGGGCTACTTTGTGGGCGACATGGCAGCGCTCGTGCTCTGCTTGGTGCTGTGGCGTGGATACCAGGACATTGCCTACCTGGCGCAGCGGCAGGGCCGGCAGCGCTCGGCGCAGGTCACGCTGCCATCACCCACCACGCTGCTGGCGGCGCTGCTGCTGCAGCAGGCGCAGCAGGCGCGGGCGGAGGCCCAGCAGCGGCAGGCGGCCATGCAGCAGCTGGAGGCCCGGATCCAGGCGCTTGAGGACAAGATGGGCAGCAGGGCCAACAGACGCAAGGATGAGGAGGCCTGAGCTGTCCTTTTCAAGCGCTGGAGCCCCGCCCCGATGGCAGGTGAGCGCCAGGAGGGAGCCCCACACAGCGCATGGCAGCTGCACGGGCACAACAAGGATGCCTCTGACTGGGGGTGTCACAGCGGCTTGCTATGCGGCGCCGCATGGCTTGTGCTTGGCCACACTCCGTGAGTTGCCGCCAGCATCGCTTCCCATACGAGCGCTCATTAGTTGTGCTGACTTGTGAACTCTCCTTCTGCACCCTGACCCACGCAGACCGCCTTCGGCATGCAGGCGGCATGGCGCTGTGGATTTGGCAGTGGTGATTCGCTGGCTCGGCAACGCTCTGCACCCAACATGAGGGCCTGCAGGCGTGTGCCGTGTGCCTTCCGGCGCGGCAGCTGCAGCAGAGACCGTCCCGCTGCCTGCCGCCAGCTAGTATCAGTCAATGTGCTGTGGTCTGTCCTCCGTGAGTCTGCTCCGTAATTTAGATGATTTGCAGTGTGATGTGTATCCTGCAATTTGTTTTTCTTTGATCGTGTGATCTTGTGATGCCCCGGGCATGAGCAGTGGGGCGAACGGGCGGGTGCGAGGCGGTGATGCGAGTGGCAGCTGGCGGAGGGTGGCAGCACAGCAGGGTGTCTGCTCCACTTCCTAATGGCACAGCAGCAGGGCAGCGCGTGGTTGCCTGTTGCGTTGAGCACCTCAGGCTCGTCGGCTCCAATGCCGCACAGCGGCAGCGACGGGCGGTGCTACCCATGCGCGGCGGCTGTGCACCCTTCAGCTCTCCGCTCGTGACCAACTGCTTCCTCGTCTGCAGCACGTCATCAAGGGCACCCGCCAGCTGCAGGCGCCAAGTCGAGATGGCCACTCAGGGCCGCGCTGTGGCAATCCCAGGCCAGGGTGAGCATGGGGACGCGTTGCAAAGTGCCGAGCCTGCAGACCAGCACGATCGTCAGCCGCCGCAGCTGCCGCTCACCGCCGGGCGGCCGAGTTGAACGCCGCCGCCACCGCAGGAGGCGCCAAGGCGAGCAAGAGCCCTGCGCCCAAGCAGCCCGTGCCGCTTGGTTTGTCACGTGATGATGGCAGTGAAGACCCGTTTGCGGTGAGCTGGGTCTGCTTGTGGCGGAGGCTGAGGTGATGCTTGTGGGTGCTGCATTGCCGTACTGCTGCCGCCTGCTGTGGCCCTGCCTTCCAGAAGCGACTCAAGCATAGCGACCTGCCTTGTGCTGTTCACGAGCAGGACATGGTGGTGGATGATTTGGATGCTGAGCACGGCCAGGGCGGCTTTGGCCCTGCGCCGGTTGACCAACATTGCAAGCTGTGCATGAAGCAGCTGCCCGGGTGCGGGCAACTGGTAGCAGCCGAGGTGAGAACACGGCTGCTTGAGGTGCTGCAGGCGGGCTGGGTGCTGCTTATCTGGCGTGCGCGGATCGCTCACCATGGTTGCGATACCGATGCCTACTCAGCGTTGATCTGTGCATGCACCCCTCTCGGCCGCAGTTTTGCGACAACAGCGAGGCAATAACAGTCTGCTCCAGCTGCCTGGCCAAGAACCCCGAAGCGTTGCGGCCCCGCTGGCAGGCTGGCGCCGGCAGCGCGGATGGCAGCAGCGGCGGCAAGCCCGCTGTGCCGGGCAGTGCCCAATCCCCTGCACGGGGGCCCTGCACCGACGCCAAGCGGCAGCGGCTTGAGGGCTGCACAGCTAGTGCAGCGCCAGTGGCAGCAGCGGGCCGGCCAACGAAGTGCAGCGATGTGGCTGTGCAGGCATGCGCGGCTGTGCCACCCTGCACAGAGCGCGGTGTGCAAGCGGTCCGTGCAAACAAGCGCAGAAACGCGGCTGTGCAGGCGGGCCCCTCGCGCCTGCTGGCGCTCAGCCAGGCGGTGCTGGCAAGCAGCAACAAATGGGAGGCTGTGGCGGCTGTGGCCACTGCGTTGGGGCAGCTAGAGGCCAGCGGACAGTCGGCTGCAACTTGGCAGCAGCAGTTGGACGCAGCTCTGTTCAGTGCAGTGCACAACGGCAGCCCTGCGGCCTGCACAGCTGTCATGGAGATGCTGCTGCACGCAGGGGCCTCTGCTGCGGCAGTGAACAGCAGCGGCTGCAGCCTACTGGTGTACTTCCTGCAGCACATGCCAGCAGCAGTGTGGAGCGAGCAGCAGACAGCCAATCTTGTGCAGGTCCTGGTCAAGGCCGGAGCCGATGCCACTGCATCTGCTGCCGGGGACATGTCCCCGCTGCAAGCTGCAGTGCGACTGCAGGGTGCACCTGCTGTGCGCGGTGCAATTGCGGCCCTGATAGCTGCGGGCGCGGACGTGCACCAGACAGACGGCCTGCAGCGCACACTGCTGCACCAGGCGGCAGCGCACTGCACCAGCCAGGAGGGGCTGGCGGCTGGCATCCGAGCGCTGCTGGCTGCCGGCTGCGATGCACTGGCTGTCGATGCAGACGGCAGGTTGGCTTACCAACTGCTGGACTGCAACCCTGCCCACCCGCTGGAGGATGCAGCTGATTTGCTGATGCACGGCATGGCCGCCCGGGCAGTGGCCGACCGTGAGGCAGCAGCAGAGCTCAAGGCCCAGCACGACGCCCTGCAGACGTGTGTGGTGTGCCTGCAGCGCCCGCGCACCACCGCGCTCATGCCCTGCGGCCATTTTGCCTTCTGCGGCGCTTGCGCTGCGGGCTTTGCCTCGTGCCCCATCTGCCGCCGCCTCGTGGATGGCGACGTCCCGGTGCACCTGTCATGAGCGTGCTCTGGTAGGCATGTCTGTTTCTTGGCCCTTTGGTATGCCCATGAAAACAAGTGCTCTCATGTCCAGCGTTTTCACCATGACCATGCTCGGCTGGGGGTAGGCAGGAGGTGTCGCAGCAGTGCATCCAGCAGCAGGCGGCGGGTTGCGCTGAGGTATGCCTGCTCAACTTCCTACTGGCGCCGAGCACATGTTGAGGCTAGAGCCGCACCGGGCGAGCAGAGAATGTCCAGCGCCATCGAAGCACATGATTGCAATGCGAGCAGCATGCCGGCGGCGACAGCGGCAGCGGCAGCAGGATGGCGGCGGCGCAGCTATTTGAATCCAGGCCTCGCTGATCAATCCGTCCTGTCTCTTACGCACCCTCAGGCTGAGTCCTCACGCTCTCAAGGGCCGCTCACAGCAAACAGAGGCCGGCCGGGCCAGCCCACGACCGCTGGTGAGAGCCAGAAGCCCGCTGGCTGGTTTGGAACGAGTCGCCTGGCCGCACCTGTGGCTGGGTGGGCCGGCAGGCAGCCACCCGCCCTAAGCGCCGCCGCCGCCGCTGCCGCCGCCAGCAACCCACTCTGCCGTCTGCCGCTGTGCGACCGCTTCCTCTGCCCTGTAGCCTCCAGCAGGTGCTAATTTCCGCTACACATCCCCTTCTGACCGTCCTGCGTGAGCTGGGAGCCCATTGCCATCCAGGCTGGAGGTGGGTGCTTGCCTGCTTTGCGCCGGCGGCACTCGGTTGCTCCCACTCCTGCCTTGATCTGAGCTTCCATGCCGTGGCGGCGTCCTGATCTTGCATGCCTGCTGTGGCTGTTCAATTCAGGCAAGCATTCATACACGATTTAGGCCGACTCAGTCGTTCCCCATCCGCCGCATCACCACTACCAGGCCACCCGAGATCAACAGTCGAGGCGGCCACAGGTGGTGCTGGCACCACGGCTGCCCCAACCAGCACGCCACCAGCAGCAGCAGATGGATCATCATCAGCAGCAGCAGCGGCGAACGCAGCAGCAGCAGCATCAGATGGATCAGCAGCAGCGGCGGCAGGAGAAGTGGCAGAGGAAGCGCAAGCGTGAGGAGCTTGCCCCGGCGGCGCGCCCCGCAGCACCTCCGCCTGCGCTGCAACAGCTGGGCAGCCGCGCAGGGCCCAGCGCAGCGCGCAGTGCGGCGCTGGCGCTGCCGCCAGACCAGCGTGAGCTGTGCATACACAAGGTGCCTGGTGGCAGCCTTGAACTGGACAAGGTGACGCATGGCTCGACTGCGTGGCAGCAAGGCAGCAGCCTAGCTTGGACTCGGGCGTGGCCAGCACCCGAGCAGCAGCCAGCAGGACAGCAAACGCTGCTGTGGGGGCCGGCTGCTCCGCCTCCTGCGGCAACAGCGGCTGGGCGGCGGCAGCAGAAGCAGCAGCAGCAGCCGGCTGTGACACACTGCAGGGAGAATGCTGCCTCCTCAGCGACTGCTGCAGCAGCGGCGGCGGGGTATGGCTGGCAGCAGCAGGTGCGGCAGCCGGCGGTGATGGGGCCGCCAGCACATGGCAAGCAGGGTGCTGTCTCCTCTGCGGCAGCTTGGCAGCCGCCTCTGCCTCCTTCTCATCCTCCTCCACCGCCGCCGCCGCCGCTGCCTCCTTCTGCTCCTCCACCGCTGCCGCCGCCGCCGCCTCAGCAGCAGCAGCAGCAGCAGCAGCAGAAGCAGCAGCCCCAGCAGCTGCGCGCCAAGCAGGCAGACCACGGCCCAGTGTCGCTCAGCCAGGCAGTCTGGGACAACAGTGCCAGCCGGGAGTCATATACAGCGATGGCTGCCGCTGTGGCTCAGCTGCGCAGCAGTGGGCTGCCTGCACAGAAACAGCAGCAGCAGCTCAATGCAGCACTCTGGGCGGCGATGGACAATACGCATGCAGATGCGTGCCTGGTTGCCCTCAAGCTGCTTGTCAGGGCAGGGGCATCTGTGACAGCCGCCCACCACCGCACGGGCGTCCTGCCGCTGGAGCAGTTCCTGCGGTCTCGCAGCCTGCAGTTTTGGCTCGGCTGTGAGGTGGCAGCGGTTGTGGATACTCTGGTGGCAGCAGGAGCGAGCGCCACTGCAGCCAATGAGGGACGCTGGAGGCCTCTGGATTATGCGGTGCTGATCCCCAGCAAGGCAGCGGCACAGGGCACTGTGGAGGCGCTGGTGGCAGCAGGGGCAGACGTGCGGCAGGTCAGCAGCAGGGGCAAGACGCTGCTGCACCGCGTAGCAGAATGCGGCAGCGCGCAGAGCATGGCAGCTGTCATCAAGATGCTGCTGGCTGCCGGTTGCGATCCGCTTGCGGTGGACAGCAAAGGCCAGCTGGCTGCCCAGCTGCTGCAGCAGCGGCCTCCTAGTGGCTCAGACAGCGAGGCGGCTGCCGTGTCACGAGCCGCACAGCTGCTGCTGGACGCCATGGCGGCGCATGCAGCAGCTGCCCAGGCAGCGGTGGCGGCGCAGCGGGCTCAGCAGGCAGAGCTGGAGGCGCAGCTGGCGACGCAGCGGGCTCAGTTGGCGGCGCAGCAGGCTCAGCTGGCGGCTCAGCAGGCGCAGCTGGTGGCGCAGCAGGAGCAGCAGGAGGAGCAGAGCCTGTGCGTGATCTGCACGGCACGGCCCCGCACAATGGCCTGATGCCATGCTGCCATTGGGGCTACTGCAGTGATTGTGCCGACCGCCTTCAGAAATGGCCAGTGTGCAGCCGGCTGGTGGAGAGCAAGGCGCGCATCTATGCCCTCTGAATACGCCTCGCCCCCAATGGGAGGCAGGACGTGGACGTAGCAATTCTCGTTAGCCAAACCTGCTTAGAACCTGCATGCATGATTGTCCTGTCTGTTATGTGTACGCAAACCTGCGTGACTTCAGAAGGCAATCAGGAAGTGCCAGGCGGCACAGCATGCATGAGGACCTTGGGCAGCCACCTAGGTGTTGAGCGTAAGCATGTGGCGGTGTTTTGGTTCAGGGCGATTGGTTACAGCGGTGCACTGAGTGAGTGCTTCGGTACTGACGAGCAGAAGAACACAGAGTATGCTGGGCAGTACGTATGCAGCAATATACTGGACATGCGGTTTGAGGGAGGCCAGCAAAAGGGCAGGCAACTCTGCGGTTGCATGGCTTGCAAAATTTCAGACTGTAGATGAGGCCAGAATATCCACGGGTTGGGCAGTGCCATGTGCAAGATAGTGCCAAAGCAGGGGCAGCAGGATAACAGCAGCCACAGGAGACAGTAGGCAGATACTTATTTTCAATGCATGCAAAAAACAGCGCGGTGCAATTCGTTGTGGAGGTGTTTCAGGAAGGTTGATCAGTTGGGGCAAGGCTTGCTAACTAGCCGGTGCGCCTCAGCGGCGCCGGCACAAAACAGGGATACACAGCCGCAGGCACAAGATACGCCGCAGCATGGCCGGCAGGCTTGGCTGCTACTGGCGCCGCTCAGCGAGCGGCTTAGCCAGCGCGCTGCGGCGCTCCAGTGCAGCGAGGCGGGTGAGGAAGTTCAGCTGGCAGGAGGGCTGGTCCCCCGGCACCACGTCCCAGTGCGGGTTGCAGTCGCAGCGCGGCCGCGCCTCGGGCTCGAGAGGGCTGTGGCAGTGGGGTGTGCGGTGAGTGCGAGGTTGAGCTTTGGTTGGTTTGCAGAGCGGCGCCTGCCGGTCCCTCCAGGGCCGCAGAGAGCTTGGAAGTTCTGTGTTGCCGCCACGCCCGCTTACGTCTACGTTGGAATGCAGCCCCAGCAACCCCTGCCCGGCAGCACTTCGCACGCTCACCAATGCGACCAGCTGCCATGGTGATAGCCAATGTCTTTCGCCCAGCGGATCTGCACAGCAGGCACAGCAGGCACAGGGCAGCGCCGGCGGCAAATCAGCAGCAAATCAGCGGCAAATCCTGTAGCATGCAGTGCAGGTATGGTCGCACGAGCCAGGCTGGGGTGGAACTGACCAATGGGCTGGAATCAACTATCAAGGCGGTGAAACCAGCTCCAAAAGAACGTGCACGTGGCATTGCATTGAGGCACATGCTAGCCATGATGCTGTCCAGGCCCGCACACCTGCGAGCGATCCAGCAGCACTGCCGCCGCGAGCGTGTGCACCGGAGCGTCCCCCCAGCTGCAGGCAGGAGGGCCGGAGGGACAGCCCCGCATCAGCAAAGCAACGCCTTCCGCTTCCCCTCCCATGCGCTACCAAGAATAGCGGTTGGCCAGCCTCCCAGACACACTCTCCTGCAATGATAAAATTTCAGAGCTGCTCACCGCTCATAGAAGAAGCCGCCCGCCGCCTCCAGGTGCTCAAAGAAGGAGCGGTAGGCCTTGCTGCGGAAGAAGGCCAGCCGCCCAATCTCAAAGTTGCTCCTGCAGGCAGCAGGGTGGCAGGGAGGAGCAACACCAGCAAACTCGAAGCAAGTCAAGTGCTGGTGGATTGCTGCAGCAAACTTCGAAGTGCAGCAAGCGTCAGAGCTGTCCCTGCGCAGAGGTGCCCATTTCGAAGCTGTTGACGTATGCAACAAAACTGCTTGCCACAGTGCTTGGATTGCCGCATCCTGCACGCCCCACCAAACAACGCCTCACCAAAAGTGGCAGCCAGTGTACCCGCGCTCTAAGTACAGCGCCGGCACATTGGGCGCCTTGCCGCCTTCGCTGCTGCTGCTGCTGCTGCTGCTGCTGCTGCTGCTGCTGCTGCTGCCTCCCTCCCTACCGCTGCTGCTCCCGCTGCCGCCACTGGCGAGACCGCTGCTGCGCCTGCCGGCTGGCTGCCCTTGCTGATGCTGCCGCCCCACAAATGGCAGGGCAAACGCCGGTGCGCCATCGTCGATTGGTCCATCCAAAAAGGCGGGCAGCAAGCTGCCGGGAGCCAGGTGCTGGGGATTGCTGGCCAGCCACTGCTGCACCGTGGGCCACAAGCTGGGGATTGTCTCAGGCACCTCACTCATCTGCATGGGGAAATGAGACCAGCAATCGGTAGTGCTCATCGGGGACCGTGCACAGCAAGCCCCACCATGCATGCATCCGCTGGGTGCCCCTTCGCTCCCAGAGCAGTACATTGCACGCATTTGCCATCTGCATCACACCAACTGACACCCCCAACGCGCACCACGATGGTCCAGGCCAGGCTCTGGTTGGTTGCTGCCATGGCCCTGAAGGGGTCCTCCTCAATCTGCAGGGCACGTCATGCTTAGCACAGCGTGTCATGCACAGCATGGCATGCACAGCACTGGTGCAAGATGAGGTAGCAGGCACGGCGGCTGCACCGCCAGGCCGGCCCTCCCACCGGCACGGCCGTGGCAAGCCCGTGCCAAGCACGTGCGGACACAACAACACGTGCGTTGGCGGCTGGAGACAGCAGCCTCACCCCTCGCGCGCAGACAACTCATGCAGCACGACTGCTCTGATGACTGCTCTGCGCTTGCCTGGCACATGAAGTCGACCTCAGGCTCGACCCGCCAGTACCAGTCAAAGCCCGCCAGCAGGGGGTGGTCGAAGAAAAAACCCGAAAAGTACCTGCATTGAGTGAGGAGGGGCGGCAGATCGCTCCTCACAATAGGCAGGCGAGTCAACCACCCACCTGCACATTGGGAGGCAGCTCTTGGTGACAGCTGCCCAGCCCTGGCTGCAGAACAGCACGCGTTGCTAAATGCAGTTGATGCACATCTTGATGAGTCTTACTTGCACATAAAGCGGTAGCTTTCGCTGCCGCCGTAAGGCATGCGCTCCCGTGCTTCTTCCCGCAGCTCAGCCGCTCGCGTGCTGTTGATGTGCGGAGGATATGACCTGCACAGCAGCAGCGGCAGCGAATGGGGCATCAGCGGCAGTGAATACGATGGCAGGGAGCGCAGCGGAGGATAATGCACGTGCTGGTTGCTGAGTAGCCGCTGACGCAGAGCCAGCGATGTATGCACGGCACTCATGCAAGCCGGGTCGTTGCCTGCCTTGCTTGCAAGCCTGCGCTCACCAGTGTTCAGCGGGCACTGTGCCAAACAGCACGGGTGCCTGTGTGGCAGCGGCCACGGCTTGCCGGAATGCTGCATTGAACGGCCTGTCGTTCAGGTAGCTGCATGGCAAGACAGGTGGATCGCAAGAGCTAGGCGTTGGCATGCATGGTTTGGCATGCAAGGTTTGCAAGGGCTTTCCCGCCCATGTGCCCAGCAGACTCCCCGCACAACCTCCCTCCCGCACGGCAGCGGCAGCCCTCCCCCCTCTGCTGCAGCAATGCACAATGCATGCAAGCTGCCGTACACCCAGCCCGGTTGCGCCATCCGCATGCAACCCCACCCCCACACTCTACCCACCAGTACGGATAGCGTGCGCTGGATCGGGCGTTGAAGCGCCGCTCCAGCTGGCCCACGCTGTGCAGCACGCCCTCCAAATCGGAGTTGCGAGCCAGGATTGTGATGCAGGCGCGGGGCTTGTCCTGCGGCCAGGCTTCCAGCAGCGCGTGTGCAGCGGCGAGGTCGGCGTACGCCGTGCTGTCTGACGGAGCTAGGGCGGCAGCCGCGGGGACGGCAGCGTGGAGGCGGCGATAGTAGGGCAATGCCGCGGCGTTCCCCGCATGCCGCCGGAGTACCAGCAGGACGCACAGCGCCGCCAGGGTGCCCAGCAGCAGCTGCAGGGCTGCAGACACCGGGGCCGCAAAGTCGCGCCCACAGACGCTCAGGCCCGCCATGTCTATCTGCTCATGTGCACAAACGTGTTTGGCTGCCTAATGCCACCCCCTCATGGGGAGCGGGAAGATGACGGGGAGCCCGCACTTTATTCGGGCGCGGTCGGCCGAGCTAGCAGAGTGCCCTGCAACCCCCAATTGAGCTAGGTCCAATCACATGAACGCTTGCAAGGCGGCCGCGCGGCTGCAGGGAGCCCCGGCGCCGACAGCTCGGGGCAGACGGCGGCATCAAGGGACAGATGGGCACGCCAACGCGCCTCTCAAGCCTTCTGCAGCAATGCAAGCCGGGCTGGAAGCTCTGTCCTGCTCAGTGGCTGTCATGTGAGTTACAGGCAGCCACCCACCAGTGCGGGTGCGCAGGCCAGGCTGGCCCGCATCGCCGGCAGGGACCGGAGGCATAATGGTGGCGTCAACCGCGTGTTTCAGTTAAGCAAATGAATTGGCGGCGAGGCTAAACCGCGCCATCGATACAAAGCCGGTTCAAAACATGCGCCAGGTCAGTGGTCATCAGCTGCTACATGTTGCTGTTGCAAGCTGGTGGCATGTAGTCAATGAGGCAAAGGGGAGAGCTGCTGCTGCCTGCAGGCCTCGCAACAGCTGGCCGGCATGCCCGGCCTTCACACAGGCGCAGAGCTCTCCAGCTTGCCAGGCTTGCCGCCGTCCTGCACAGGCGGCGGAGGCGGCAGCGCGCCCGCCACCTGCTGCTGCACCGGCGGTGCACCCGCCGCAGCCGCCTGCTGCCACTCGGCCACCGCCGTGGGCAGCGGCGGCGCGATGGGTTGGGCCGGCGGCGGGCCGGGGGTAATGTCGATTTGCAGCCAGTAGTCGCGGCTGCAAGGGCAGGCAGGGATGCAGATGATCAAAAAGCTGGTTGCAAGTCTGCAAGCAGGGCAGCCACAGTTACTGTGGCAGCGAGCTCTTCGCTGCTCCCGCAAGCCGCCGCAAGTGCAACGATGGCAGACCGTGCAAGTGCAGCAGACTCCACAGCACGCACCTGCGCTGCAGCGACAGCTGGCAGCCGGCCTGTGCAAAGCTGGGGGCCCAGCGGTCCACCAGCTGCCGCGCCTCGCCCTCCCACATGCCATAGTCGCCTGGCAGAAGAGAGCAGGGAGGAGGAGCTTAACAAGTTGGGCAGGGGCAGAAATGCGCAATGGCAACCTGCATACGTCGCCCAGATTGGTTCAGGGTTGACGTGGCGTGCAGGGGCTGTGGCAGCGCAAAGCATCCCGCGCAGCTTGCTGCAACTATCACCCCAAATCCGGCAATGCACACCTGCGTCGGGATTGATGCAGAACAGCCCGACTACTGCGCCCAGCCCAAAGCAGGCCGCCCAAGTGCACATGTCCTTGGCGCCTGCAAGCAGAGGGGCAGGCAGGAGGCTGCAGTGCAGTGAGGACCCTATGCTACAGCAGGACGGCAAACGCTAGCAGGCACCTGCCGCCAGCCCCGTGCCATGCCCACCCCGCCTGCGAACGCACCTGGCTTCTGCACATACGGGTGCCGCTGGCTCAGCCGGCCTGCATCCTCGACAAATGCGCCCCAGAACCCCTGCAAGGCGGAAGGGGTGTAGCAAGATCTTTGCTAATGCCTCCACAGGGCTGGACTGAAGAGCTTGCGTTGCTGGGCCAGGTGCACACAAACAGAGCAGCAGCAGAACATACCGGGTGCAGCCGGCCGGCCAGCTGCGGCGGCAGGGTCTCCGGGGAGTGGTTGAACCGGATGCACCGCCCGCGGCCGGACTGCGTGGCCCGCAGGAATTCGAGGTTGACGCGCCACTGAGTCTCCTGCAGACGAACACAATGGGCGGGGCAGAGGCGGCTGCCACTGGGTGAGCGGCGGCGGCGGCGACAGGAGGGGCAAGTCGGGCGGGGCGGGCGGCTCTCCAAGACAACACCCATCTCGGCTACAATACGTAGCAACAGCCAATGCTTGCAACAGGGCGCTGCAGGCGGCGAGCCGAGTTTTAGCTGCGCCCGCAAGTGCGCAAGGGCACTGAGACGTGGAGCGTCCGCACCTGAAACGCGGCCATGGGTGATCGGAGTGAGCACGGGCCTTCGAGATAAGCAGCGACACCAAGCGGCTGTTGCAGGGAGGTTGCACGCCTAGAAGCGCCAACGCAGGCTTCCACGGTGATCAGAGACGATTCAAGTTGCAAGCAGAGGCCGCCGAGCCCCGCAAACCACTGTGGGCATGATGCCCCTGCTGCCGCCGCTGTGAGCCGCCGTAGAGCTGCACAGCCCTCCTGCTTGCTTCGCCTGCTCTTGACACTGTAGCTGCATTAAAAACGTGCGCTATTTTACAGTTGGTACAGGCCCTCCGGTCATCGACACGCCGAGAACTCGCCAAACTGCGGGCTGGTGAAGGCCACCTCGTGCCCCAACGTCCGCAGCGGGTCGGTGCGTGGGCCAAACACGCGGACCTGCATGGGTCGTCAGAACAGTCGGCAAGAACGAATCCAGGATGGCTTGAGCAGCGCACATTGAAGCGCAGGCCGGCTGCAGCACCTCAGCGGCGGGGCAATACTTCCAGCACATCACGCAGCGGCTACGCAGGGCGCAACGCGGCAGGCGCAGCCAGTTGCCGCTCTCTTGCTTGCTCCACCATGCAAGCCAACTAAGAAGCAGTTCCGCCCATAACACAATCAATGCTCACCTGGCGAATGTGCGTGTCCCGCCCATTCTGGTGGTTGGCCAGCACCGCCACTTGCAGCAGAAAGCCCCTGAGGTATGCCCTGCCAACAAAGCGAGGGAGGACGAATGTTTATGCTGGCTGTGCCGAGCGAAGAGCCGGGCAGGGCACAGCGACGCTCAGCTGCACAGCGGGCTTCGACAGATCGACCCATCAGTATTCGACAGACGGACCCAGCCAGCATGTTGCAAGCAGCCTCGACCGAGTAGCTTACTCGGGGTTGTCTTCTGGCGGCAGGGGCACCACCACCCAGCCCTGCGGCTCTTGCAGGTCGATGCACCGCACCTGGAGGGGGCAGCAGTGCATTGCAGCAAAAAAGGTGATGAGTGGGTGAGCACATGTGGGCATGTGATGATCGCAGCACTGCATGCGAGTGCCAACATGCTCGAACGTGCGAGGAAAACAATCCGGCGGCACTCGCCAGGGCTGCAGGCAGCAGTGGTTGATGTGCACAGCACTCTCCCAAGCGCTGCTCACCTCCCGCAGGTCTGAGAATGTGTTGCCCACGCGTATTGAGACACGGGCAGGCGTGTAGCTCTCGTCTAGCTTGTAGTCGGTGTAAAGGGCAACCTCGCTCATGTAGACCTGCAAGCAAGTTGGAAAGGCAGGGTCGCAGGGAACCGTCATACCGGGGTGCAGCTCTCATCTAGCTTGTAGTCGGTGTGAAGAGCAGCCTCATGTAGACCTGCAGGTGTGGGGCAACAGGACAGCAGCAAGGCATGGGATGCTAATGTCGATTGCTCAGCGGCCCCCGCAATCTACAAGCAGCACCTGCCGCCCTGCGCACCAGCAACCGGGCGTGAACAGTTCCAGCCACCAGGCCAATAAGCAAATGAAGAGATGCAAGCTGCTGTGCACCCACCTTTTTCTGGAACTGCACGTTGACCAGGTGTGGCTGAGCGCCATCGCTCTGCCAATACGTGTCCTCCCGCCCATCCCTCAGCAGCTCCACTCCATTGCCCGGCTTGGCGGTTGTGACGCTCCACACCGCCAGCTGCCCTATTTCTCGTGCGCTGGCGTCGGGCTGCAGCACCGCCACCACTGCAGGCGAGCAGGGACGGCAGCGGCGGGTGAGCGGCGGCGGCAGCGGGCGGAACGCAGTGCGGCGGCAGCTCGTCCGGGCAATCCCTTGCCTTTCATCGTTGTGAAGCTCCGCTGCTGAGATGCATGGCAGAGCCAGGCGGGCGCTGGCTGGCGAGAGCGGTCGGCAGGCGGTCGAGAGAGGGCTCGGCCAGGGCTGTGAAGCTAGCTGATCGTAGCTGCGGGATGGGTAGAGTTTGGGATCGCCGGCGGATCGCCGCTGCGCACCCCAACTTCATTTGCCGCCGCCGCCCGCTCGGCTGGCGCCGGCCGTGCTCCTCCCCATGCAGCTAGCTTTGCGCCAATGGCGATTACTTTACAAATCTGAGATGAAAGCGCGATTCAGTTCATGCAGCATCTGCGCGCAGCCCCGCAAACAGGCCCTTGAGCTGCTGCGCCAGCGGCGGCGGCGAGCCGCCCGCCGCCTCTGCCGGCTTGCTTGTGAGTTCCAGCGTCACGCCGCGGGCCGCAGAGTCTGCATCAGGAGTGAGCAAGGAAGAAGTACACCTCATTCAAGAGAATGCTGCTGATCAAGTGCGGGGTGGCTGCCAGCAGGCTGCCAAGCCGGTGCCCCCGGCGGCGCTGCAGCGATATTTGGCGATTGCCCTTCATGCCCAGCCTCGCCCTTGGCCACAGCCAAGCAGCCGCTCACCGCTCAGCGCCGCCACCGCCACCGCCGCCACGTCAGCGCGTGCCACCCGCCCGGTGGACTTGTCGCCTTGCGACACAACCAGCTGCGCCTGGCCGGCTGGGTCGTCGGTCAGTCCACCCGGGCGCACAACTGTGTATGGCAGGCCAGACTTGCGCAGCACCTCCTCGCCTGCAGTGGGAAAATGAGGGTGGCAGCCGCAACTCGCCTGCCCCATTGCCATTATTCGTCCATGCCTGACGTCATATGGGAGAGACGTTGCAAGCTCAAGCTTGACAGCAAGGTAAGAAACCCACCCTTGTATTTGTAGTCCATCAGGCTCCAGCGGAAGTTGTTCAGCATGATGCGGATGGGGTGCCAGCGGTTGTGCGGGCTGCGGCAAGCCCGGCCAGCCAGCAGGAATGGGTATCAGTTGCTCGGCAGGAATGGGTGTCAGTTGCCCCGCAGCGGCAAATGCAACAGCACGCAGCCGAGGCATCGGGCCGGGCGCTAGAAAACGCCTCACTGCCTCCCTGCTGCCTCCCTGCCGCTGCTGCTGCATGTGCATATAACATAAAAGCCTCACCTAACCAGGCAAGAGGAGACGAGCACCACAGGCTGGCTGCCGCCCTGCTCCTTCAACACATCCGCCACATTCGCCACGCCCTGCAGCAATGTGTGTGGTTGGTTTGTTTCAGCATACTTTTCCTTGGCTATGCCGGGCAGCCACTTTGAGATGTGCGTCCGTGTATGCATCAAAAGTGGCATACTCGGCGGCCCACAGGCAGCATTGCAATCGCTCAGCAGGAGGCATGCGCAGCCTTATCAGTCCAACCCCAGGCTCACAACCAGCCATTTTATCGCTGCCAATTTGCTTGCCTGATAATCCACACCCTTGGCGCTCCAGTATCCAGTGCCGCTGGCCGCAAATATGACACCTGATGCCCCCTTCAGCGCACCGCGCAGCGACTGCGGCGGGAGCAGGAACAAACGTTCAGAGAGCGTGTCTGCTGGTGCACAGAAAGCAAGCTGCGGCTGAGCGTGCGAGCCGAGCAACAGCACAGCCGTTCAACATGCAAGCGTAAACTGTCTGCATGTCTGCACAGGGAGAGAAACCCAGGCACACTATTGCAGGTCAGCGCCTGCGGCCATGCCAAGTGGCTATGCAGCCCACCTGCACGTCTGCCACGTCTCCAGCCACAACCTCCACGCCTTTCTTGCCGCCCAGCGTGTCTGCATACTTAGCCGGGTCCCTGCATGGACGCAGTGCAAACAGGAATTGCAGGCTTCTTAAGAAGGGCACACGCCAGCAGCAGCAAGGAAGCCGGCCTTCCCTCAGCAGCAGGGAGTGCCGCAAACCGGCGGCAACGCCTCCCGCCCCCGCGCCGCCGCTCGTGCAGCAAGTGCCCAGCAGCCCCTCACCTGACCACCGCCCGCACATCCTTGCCCAGCTCTTCCAAGCGGGACACACAGGCTGCACCGGTGCGGCCGCCAGCACCCAGAACCACCACGGGCGAGCGAGCCATGCCTGCCTGCATCGAGGACCGGCGGCAGCAGTGGCGACGGCGGCAGGGCAGAGCCGGCGGCAGCAGCAGTGGAGCTGGGATGCGTGGCCGATCAACGTAGCAAGCACAGTGAGGCTGCCGGACGACCTGGTGTGCGGCAGGCCGCTGCAAGGCGTGGCGCACCGAGAGACTTCTGCGCGCTGGTTGACGATATCAGGCCGTGTTCGATGATCAGAGGCACCGGCCACCAAATGCGTCGCAATCCAGCACAGTAGGCGCTGAGTGGGGCACCGCTGGCGCAGCGCCGCCGCGGCAGCGGCACCGCTCAGCCGCTCGGCGCCCAACATCTCCAGGAGCCGCCAGCTAGTTGCAGGGGGCCAAGCTTTATAATGTTATCAAGGCCGTTTATTTTCCAGGGGTGTACAAACAGGAATGCAGGAAAAGAGCGTAACAATCGGAAAATGCAGAGGGAAGGGAAACAGAAGTATGCAGGCTGGGGCGGACGAATCGACAAATGCACAGGCAGGGGTAATGTGAACATCAGTAGGAGGGCAGTGGATTGTAAACTAACAAACGTATGGTCAGGAAGGGGTCACAACGATAATCAAAAGGGCGTTTAGACAGGGCCAGTGCCAGGGTAGAGCTCAAGGGGCACTGGCGTCGGAGCTGCAAAGCCCCGCGCCTAGCGGACGACACCGGCACTGCTGTTGCTGGTGGCCGGCAAGCGCCTGAATCCAGTCGATCAAATTTCAAGGTCACTGGTACTGGCATCACTATCAGGCGGCGTGGCGGCGCCGAGCTGGCTGGATTCATGCGCACGTGGGTGCACGTGCCCGCTGTCGATCAGAGAGGTGTCCTCCGTTGCTGCCGCTCCACACGCTCCCACCGGCCCCAGCTGCACCGCAGGCGGTGCCGGCGCCACGGACAGCCGGTGGCGCCAAGCACGGAAGGCTTGGACGGAGGCGGGGTACACACGTATCGCAACCCAACGGAGCCCTTCATACAGGCCGCACACCACGCCGGCCAGGAGACACGCCATCAGCGCTGTGCAGAAAGTGCCAACTATGAACCACTCGAGGTATATGACGGCGGTGCCAAGGACCATCCACAGCAGAGATAGGACCTTGAAGGCCATGCTGCCGATGCCGGCGCTCAAGTGGCAGCTGCTGCGTGGCTGGACGATCACCTGCAGCGTGTGTGGGGCAGTGGCGGCGGGCGGTGGAAACCAGTGAGGCTGCCTGCAGCCTCGGCCACTGTGCGGGGCACTCCTTTCATCCAAACGGACAAATGGTGGGCAGCGGGTCGGCAGGGCAGGGGAGGCCTGGCCGCTGAGACACCCGCAGCCTGCCAGTGGGCGTGGGGTGTCCTTACCTTGACGGAAAACGTCAAGGTCAGGTTGCAGGAGTTGTGTATGTAGAAGTAGCCAAGGGAGGGCGCGTCGCCGCATATTTCGCCACTGGCAAAGGTTGTGGTGCCTGCATGGGCCAACAAGCCGACACGCATGCACATCGGAGGCGCTGCCCCGCTGCACCGTGCCGTGTGGCGAGCCCCGCGACTCGTGCATGCCCGCTCGGCTTCATGAAGGATCAGGGCACTCAGGCTGAGACGGACCTGGGGCATTGGGGCGCACAGCGGTCCACCATGAAGAGCTGGCGTCCCACCAGGAGGCGCGCCCGCCACGCACCACCGTCTCGCACGACGCATTGTTGCCCCCCACTTTGAGGCCGCAGTCGGCCCAGAATCCTGAGCCGGAGCAGGCCCCGTCCTTGAACAGCAGGGAGATCCTGGCGGGGGAGGAAGAGGGAGAGGGGCAGCCAGGCGGGCAAACCGAGTGAGCACGTGCGCATGCATGGGGCGCGCACGTGGGTATGTCAGGCGGCAGGCGGGACCAACCGTCAGCAAGCCAGCCGGGCTGTGTGAGTGTTCACTCAAAGGCAGAGGAGGCAACCGGCCGGCGCCCCGCTGCAGCTGCCGGCTGGCAGTGCCAGCGGGCGGCTCACTCGAGAGTGAAAGAAAGAAAGAAAGACTACGCCCTTAGGCGTGGGTTGAGGGAGCCGGCCGGGTATTAAGCCCCTAAAGGCTGGCTGGCTGGCTGGCTGGCTGTTACATGTCTGTCGTGCGAGGCGACTACACGCCCCCAGGTGGCCCACAGAGCTGGGGGAGAGAAATGGCCACATAAACAAACAAAGAGGCACCGGCCGGCTCACTCGAGAGTGCAGTGGTCAGGGACAGTCGCGTTGGAGCTCCAGGCTGCAGTGTAGTCAAAGATGTAGGCGCCAAAGTCCTTGCGCAGGTAGCCGCAGGACTCGGGGAGCGCGGTCTGGCAGGGGGGGGTGCCCAGCAGGAGGAAGCGTACATGTGATGCATCCGTTGGCCAATCCATTTAACTGGGCAGCGGAGTAGTGTGGCTGGGCACAAGGTGGCTGCGGCAGCGGATCAATGGGTGGAGCACCGGTAGAGCAAGCAGACTCCTGCCGCAATGGCAAGCTATGAGATGTGCCCACTCAGGCTCACAATGTTGTAGGTTGTCTCAAGAATGGTGCTGTTGGTGGGGAGGGCAACGGCGGGCGCGAGCGGCAGCAGCGCGGCGACCAGACAGGCTGCCGCCGCCGCTCCCTTCCGGCTCCACGCTCGCCGCATTGCAATTGCCACTGCACGTCTCTGCACGGCCTCTCCTGCACTCCCAAGCTGAAAGGAGCGCCTGCCGCTGCTTGCAAACTTGTGCGCAACGCGGCTGGGTCAGGCGCCTCGGCCTTCGGGCGCCTGTTTGGAACGGGGGAGTGTAATGATTGCGCGCGGTGGGAAATATGTGCGTCAGCGCTGTGTTCCGACGCGCAAAAGGCATTCCCCCTTCTGCCTGGGTTCGGCATCTGCCCACTGGGGCCATGTGTTGCAAACATGGCAAGTGCAGGCAGGTCACCGTTTCGACGCCCTCTTAAAGCTCAATACTGAGGGAGTTGTTTTAGGCGGCTGGCTGACGTGCAACCACAGGAGACTGGGTGACAGCGCTGCCGCCACCGCTGGGCGGCGCCGCCGCCAACGCTGACGTGGCAGAGGCACTGCCCTCACACTCTTATCATGTTGCCCCAGCAGTCAACTGGAGCATCACCGGGCCACAAAAAAAACAGCCCATTGATATCATGCAACCCCGACTGCGTGTGTGCGCACCACACCGCACTGCGTGCCGGTGGTGCAGCAGTTTGCACAAGCTGCAGGACCTTCCCGCTGGATCGACGCTGGAGCAATGCGTACGCCAGGCAGGCTGCCTCTCTGCATGTACATGAGTAACTTTATTGCGTTCTGCTTCAGTGGGTGCATTCACAGAGGCCAGGTTTGAGGGCAAATGCGATGGGCCGAGCAAACAGCGCTGATTTATCTGAAGCAATGCCATGCTGAAGGTCGGAACTGAGGTTGTCGCAACAACTTGATCATTTGAAATGAAGGGCACACACCGGAGCTACCAGTCAGCCAGGGTGGCGGTGACCGTCTTCTCGCGCTTGTGATACTGCGTGTGCAGCAGGCTGCAAGCCGCCTGCGAACCAGGCGGCCCGCCCACCCACTCTCCATACACCTGCTGCACCGCCGCTGCGCTGTCAAGCTGGCTGCCGCCGGCGTTGCCGCTGCCGCTTCCACTGCCGCCGCCGCCGCCATTGACAGCGGCTGCAGCGCTGTCCCCTCCAACATCTGCTCCATAAAGCGTCTCCAGCCGCTCTAGCAGCTGCGCAGTGGTCTGGCCAGCCGCCGGCTTGGGCTGGCCGCCGCCGTTGAGGCAGCCTGCAGGTGGTTAGCAGTAGGAGCAGAAGTGAGGCAGAAGGCTTGCGATGCAATATCAGCGTGGGGTGGTAGCATTGTTGATCACCCATCCGCAGTGTCTATCACCCATGCCCACGAATGCTAGCGCTGCTCAGGCACCACATCAGCCTGCAACCGCTGCTCGTGCACAGCGTGACATCGTGGCAGGGCATGCTGCCCATCTGAAGCGGCAGCCGTGCTTGCCACAAAGCAGCGGCAGCAGCTGCCCCATCAGCAGCAAGCCATGTCTGAGACGCATGCACCCTGCTACAAAACAAGACAACCACACACCTGAGGGGCAGGCCATGACCTCGACATAGTCGTACTCGCACCGCCGCAGCTTCACCTTGCGCATGAGGCCCTGAGGATAAACAAGGGGTGCAGCGGGTGCATTGCTTGTCGGCGCGCCCAGACAGATACACCAAGGCAGGATGTGAGCAGCCCAAGCACTCCGGCAGCCGCCGCAAGCCAACCTGGCAAAGCCCGCTTGCAGTGGAGCTAGCTCTGCCCTACCTGGATGTTGCGGAACCCGTAGGCAGCCGCAAAGCGCAGCACGGGGGCGCCGCCCACTTCTAGCGTCACCTCCCGCAGGTCTGAAGAACAGTGGGTGAGTGAAGAATGGAAGGGGAGAGCTAAGTTCCAGGTGCTGGCTGGCAAGCAGCTGCACAGCAGGGCAGCGCAGGCCTGCCACTCTACACTTAACCTTCAAGGCACTCTGCAATGCACCAGACTGCAGACAACAATGCGTGCATAACCGCCAACGAACCTGCGTTGCGCCCAACCCGCATCTGCAGCGGACCAGGCGGCAGCTGCCGCCCAAAGAGCTGCGCAGCTGCAGCCCGGAACACATGCTCCAGGTAACCGCCGCTGCCGCTGCCGGCTGGCACGGTGCCTGCCTCGATGCTGCCGCTGCTGCTGGGTGCGGCAGGCGCTGCTGCTGCTGCTGGTGCCGCTGCTGCTGCTGCTGCGCCGCTGCTGCCGTTGGCGTGCCAGCCGCCAATGCTGCTGCCCGCTGCTGCTGTGCTGCCGCGTGCCCTAGTGCTGGTGCTTGCGGCTGGCAGGATAGAGTCAAATGGAGAGGGCTCCAAGGTGTGCAGATCCACTTGGTGCTGCTCCAGCAGCTCTTGCAGCTCAGTGGTGGCCAGCACGCTGTCGGTTTCCGGCACTTGGGTGCCTGCAGGGGCAGCGGCGGCGCAGTAGATTTGGAGCAGGCATGGCATGCATTGGAGCAACAGTGCTGTGATACAGGAACCGTGCAGGGTCGCTGGCAAACCGCCCGCCTGCGCAACCCGTGACAGCAAGAGAAGCTCTGGGTGACAGTGATACGGCACGTCCATCTGCGATCTGCCACAGCACAACCCACACACCCAGCTGCAACGCACCGGGCAGCCAAAAGTCCTCCCGGGAAGCCTCCAGCTTCTTGTCGTAGCAAGGCATCACAGCACAGTGGTACACTCGGTCGGGCTGCAGGCCCACAGCGGCGCACCACCGCCGCTTGACCAGCGTGCCCATCGCAGCCTGGGGGCTCTTGCCTGTGGGTGGGCGAACACAATGGCACCTCAGCACGTTGCAATCGTACGGACTATGGGGCAGGGCATCCAAGTATCAAGGCTGGCCACCCCAGAGACAAATGCAACACGGGCAGCAGCACCGCAGGCCCACAGTTTGCGGCCTGCCTGAAACCATGCCCACCTGTCGCGATGTAGGGCAGCACATGGTCCCCATGCGTCTTCTCTGCATAGCACACCCAGCCAGGGCAGGCCGAGGCCAGCATGGGCAGTGGGCCCCCACAGCTGCTGGTGCTGCCGCCACTGCTGCTGAGGGTGGCAGACGAGCCGCCGCCTATGTCCATGGCATCGCCGCCCCCGGCTGCTGCCGCTGGCCCTGCCGCCCCAGCTTCCGCCAGCGCTGCTGCGCCGCGCGCGCTGGCGCGATACCGCTGCACAAACTCGGCTGCCGCTTCGGCCAGCGCCAGCTGCCGGGCGGCCGCAATGTCGAACACGGCTCGTGCGCCCAAGCGCCGCAAAAAGGTGGCCAGCCGCGCCGCGCAGTCTGCCGCGGCGAGGCCGTGCAGCGCTGCCAGGGCAGCAACCGACTGCGGCGACAGCGAGACGACAACGGTCCAGGTGCCGTCGGCCAGGCGCTGCAGCAGCTCTCCAGTCGACTGGTGCTGCAGCAGCACGGTCTCAGCTGACGTGACGCACCCGCTGCATGCCAAGCAGTCGTGCAGAGACACCTTGACTGGCTGATCCGGCGCAGAGGGCAGCGTCTGGGAGAAACCCTTGGGCGCCCGCTGCTGCAGCTGCACCGCACCGACCTGTGTAGGCAGGGCAGCAAAGTGGCGAGGGTGGGCGGCAGCGGCGGCGGCGGCAGGCGGCGAGCACGCAAGGCGGCGCCGATCGAGTCGAGCGACGACAGACCCTCACAGCAGTAGTTTGCCTGAAGCTGCACGCCCCGCCAGGCCCTGAACGCGCGACGAGCATTTGGCGGCGCGCCTGCAGCCCTCCCCGCACCTCTTCGTCCGCTGTGGCAGCGAGCTTGCCTCCCTCCAGAGTGACCACGCACGCCTGGGACGGCGCTATGAAGTCGTTCAGGTCGCCAATTTTCACCGCTCCAGAAAACATGTTTGCAGGCTTGATCACTCTATGCAAGCACTCAGGCAGGTGAATAGTACACACAGCAGCATCGAGATGCGCACGGCAAGCATTCTGTCCACTGCCGCCGCTGCGCTGCCCGCTCAGCGGCGGCCGGTGCCGGCCATCGCCATTTCACCTTCCAATCGACCATGCCATCAAGCAGCCGTGCCGTACATCTGTGCCAGGCGTCGCAGACGGTTGGCGGCTGCTGGGTGGGTGGACAGGGGGCTGTCGCCTGCAGCGCCTTGCCCCGCTGCCGCAGGGCTGAGCGGGTTGGCGCCAGCCTCCAGCCGCATGAACCGTCGCAGCGTATCCCCAGCACCAGACAGCAGGGACCGCCTGCAGAGCATGTGAGTACACAGGAGTGTGAGACATTCAACAAGCAGGTGGGTTGAAGCGGCATTAAAGCGCTGGGTAAACTCTGCACGCTGGCGATGCACAACCGCCGTCCCAACCGCAGGGCATGGCGGCAGACGCGCTAGCACGCTGTTCCCTGTCTGTATGCATCAGTCCCCTGCACATCCTCGCCTATCCCAGCCGGTCCCCTGTGCACCTGCTCATGCCGGCTGACGAGCCCAGAGCCACGGCCAGTTGGTCTGCTTCATACTCGTGGCGCCGCGACTGGCCCAGCTGCAGCAGGTAGAGGCCGCTCTGCAACGCAGCAGGAGAGAGAGCAGAGGCACAGCGTGCCTGAGAGCGCTGCATTGATGCGACCGACCAGGGGACACATCAAGGCCACCGAGAGCTCTCGCAGATGCTGTACACATGCACACATGATCGCTTCACCACCGCCCACTGCATCGCCCTCCAGCCTGTACCTGCAGCAGTCCATCCAGCGTCTTGAGCCGAGCCGCAATCCACTCCTCGTTCTCTTCCCCAGGGGCAACACCCTGCAGGCAAAGTGCAGCAGATATCAAGCTGATCGGCCATGCTTTGCGTTCCCATGCCGCACAGCTATGCCGCGCAGCTGCTGTTGCCATGCACGCCATGCCCTGCGCCCAGCCCCTGCCAGGTGGGTAGGCGGACGCAGTGTGCTGCGCTGTTGAATAGCAGCCGCCCGCTGTGGCACAAGCTTGCCTGCAGGAAGCGCTGCGCCAGGCCCACCGCAGTGTCGACCGCAAACATGCCCATATAGGTTTGGGTGGCCTTCTCCAAACTGTGGAAATGAGTCAGTGGGAGAGAGGGGGGTGCCGATCGATCGAAGTCTGCAGGCTGCGCGGATGGCAACACGTGATGGCATGGAGCAAACCCAAACACTCGCAACAGCCTTTTTCGGCAAACACACCTGTGACGCCCAATCGCATGGCCAACCTGCAGAACAGCATGAAGAGTCAGCTGAGTCTTGCATCAACATGAAGTCTGCCACAGCATGCATGCTGTGCAAGCGACCCAGCAGCAAGGCCGCCAGGGATGCGTGCCGCAGTGCCACAATGCCAGCCTGTCATGGCCCAGAATGAGCTCCCCATCCTCCCCTTTGTGTCGGCAGCACAAGCTTGCGACCAACGAAGCATAGCGCAGATGGTAGAAGGCGCACAGGACTCCAGCCAAAAGTGCCGTGGCAAGCCTTGCACCTCACCTCATGCCACAGATCAAAGGCCTGCGGGTCCGCCTTGCTGCCTGCCACCTGCTGCCTGCCGCCACAGTACCTAAGCATGACTCAAGGCAACTCGCTCTCCAACTTCAGCACCCCTGTCCTCCTGTAACAGCATCCGCCTCACCTCATGCCCCAGCACAAAGGCCAGCGAGTCCTGCCGCCCCTCCACTGCACGGATCAGCCCGCTGTGCACGAACACAATGCCGCCCGGCAGGCAGCAGGCGTTGACGTCGGAGCGCTGGATGGCCTCCACTGCGCACAATGGGTGGACATGAGGTGTAGCACGACATGAGCAATGCCGCCCGGCAGGCAGCAGGCGTCAACATCGGAGCGCTGGATGGCCTCGACTGCGCATGGCGGGGTGGTGAATCCCAACCGATTTCTGGCTGCAATCCCATCATTGGCACGTCGTCCCCGGTCATGCAGGTGGAGTCACCAACCCCATTGCCAAACTGGACATGGCCTGCCCAGCAGCAGCATGCCACGCATGCCACACTGGCGCACCCGAGGGGCCATTTGCAGCAAACACCACGCCACGCCCGTCACGTTCCGCCTCTGCCTCTCCTGCCGCCCGCAGCTGAGTATACAGGCGCTGCGGGGTAATGGAGTGGGCGGCATGGCATGGGACAGCATGAAGCAGCATGGCGTGGCATGGCGTGGCATGGCATGGGCGGCATGGCATGAAAAAGGGGAGCATGATGCAGTGCAGGCATGCGCACACTGCACACATGCACACAATGCACCGCGTGTGAAACGGCATGGCGTTGGGCGGGATGGCATGGGGCTTCCTCGGCACAGCATGGCAAATTGGCGCCATGGCATGGCGCCATGGCAGCATAGCATAGCACAGCACGGCATGGCACATTGGCAGCATGGCATGGCATGGCACGGCACGGCATGGAATGGCAGCTTGTGGCACAGCATGCAAGGTGGTGCAGGGCAGTCACAGGGCAGTCACAAGCAGATGCCTACCTGCAGGGTGGGCTTGTACTGCTGGCACAGAGCGCGGTCGCCGGGGCTGCTGGCCTGGCCGGCGGCAGAGGTCGTGACGTAGGACACTGCTGCTGCTGGGCCCACCACTGCATGGCAGGGCAGCGTCAGCAGCAGAGGGGTAGGCAGGGCGGCGAGCAACGATGCATGGATGCCGATGCCATGCTATGCCATGCCATGCCATGCCATGGCCAGGCACCAGGCGAAGGGGAACATGGCTGGACATTTCCTAGAACTGCCTTCAACACAGGCTACTTCAGTGCATCAATACAGGCGCACCTGAGTGGAACAGGTACTCGACGATCCGGGGTGGCAGGCGCGCCAGCCGGCCTGTAAACGGCGTTCGTACGGCCCTGCAGAAGCATTCAGCGGGTTTGTTGGGTTGGTTGCATGCACAGCCGACTCGCCGCCACCGAGCAGCAGGCAGCAGGCGAGCACTGAGGCCAGGTGGTCCCTGCCATGTCATGCCGCATGCCGACCATTGCATGTGACATAGTGAATGTGCATCCGATGCGAGTCGCGCTCCTATGCATTGCCGATGCACGGACGGCACATGTGTGCATGTGTAACGTACATGTCACCCACCTGCAGACCAGAAAGGTTGCCGCCAGGCCCAGCAGCCCCCGAACCAGCCGGTCGCCCTTCATTGCGTACAGCGGCGCCCGGGCGGCCGACTGCCCAACCAGCATCATGGGCAGGCCGATGGGCTGCACGGGAAGGGCAGAGCCGGGCATTGAATGGCTGGGCATACCTTTGAGGCTCATGCCGGCATGTTGGCGTGCGGTTCAGTCGCTGACTGGCATGGCATGCATGGCATGCATGGTGCCTCTGGACCATTACCATCTGCCGACCTCTGCATGCCGCATGCCATAACAGTGCGCATGCATGCTGAGCATCCCATGCGCCTCCTTGCCCGCCATGCCCACTGGGTGGCACCTGTGTACTGCAGTCGGGCGGCATGAGCGGCGGCAGCGGCACAGCCGGCAGGCCCAAGCCGCCCAGACCCTTGGGAGCCGGTCGGGTCGGCTGGCTGGGCTTCTTAGGGTTGGGGGTGCCAGGCCCCAGCCGCGGCGCACCCTCTGCTCCTTGCTGCTTCCAGCTGCTATTGCCGCTGCTGCCGCTGCCGCTGGTGCCCGCTGCAGGCCCTCCATCCTCCTCACCCTCCTCCTCTTCATCATCACTGTCGCTGCCGCCGCTGCGCACTGCAGTGCGCTTCTGGTGCTGCTGCGCACTGCGCGCCATGCGCGCCGCCACGATGAGGCGCACGCCGCGGCTGAGGCCGACACCCAATGCGCCAGGCACCAGCGTCTGAAGGGGTGGAGGGTAAGACAAAGCGGCTGTGGGGTTTGAACATCATGCTGCAAACATTGAGCACTGCTCCATGCAAGAAAGGCTATATTCATGCAGAGGAGGCAGCCTTCGAGCACCCGAATGCTGCTGCTGCTGCAGGGCTTCACCAACTCAGCACCGCATAATGCATTTCAGCAGCACCTGCACAGTGATGGCCAAGGCGAGGTCCAGCCGCTGGCCGGCCCAGACTTTGAGCACCACCCCAGCCACCGGCCGCCCAACGCTCTGCCAGCCTCGGCTGAGGGCATGCATGGCAGCTGTCCAGCCTGCAGAGAGGGGGCAGAGGCGGCGGCAGTCGCTGGGCGGCAGCACGAGCGGGCGGCAGCGCCGGCGGCGCAGCCGATGGCGGCCGGGCTGCGATCAGGGCGTCGATCGATGGTCTGCGCCGTTGAGGCATCCCGATGGCGCACCTCGTGCGCCTGAATAAAGCTGCCTCCGCCCGCTCAAGATCGAAGTCACTTGCACGCGGCTGCTGCGGTATTCCCGGGAGACCTGGTTGCAAGTACAGCATCCACAGAACAATCAGGCGCCAACCACACTGGCGATGGAGGCTCCGGCCCGGCCCCATGCGGCGGCGCCCGCGGGGCGCAGCGCACGCGCCGTGCCGCTGACCGCAGCCCCACAGCAGCAGGCAACATGCCGGTTCCGCCCGCCAGTTTGCTCGAGCACTGTGTCTTGCGCGGAGCAGGACGTTAGATAAGGCCTCGAAGCCATGCTGACGGTCAGCTGCAGAGTGACCACTCGTATTCCCTCGGCGACCGCGCCCTGCTCTGCACAGCTGCGCAGCCGGGCACTGGCTGCACAGGCTCGATGCGACGCACAGACCGGCAGGAAGCGGCAGGTCGAGGAGGCGCGGGCGGTGCGGCGCGAGCGCCCGCCGGCCGTGGTGCAGCAGCCGGCACCGCCGGTGGCGGCGCGCTCAGTCAGGCCGCCTGCACCGACCCCTGAGCTGGCGGCGGCAACAGCCGAGTTCCGCAGAGCGCTGGTGGAGCACCTGGGCTGGACCAACCAAGCGGCGCAGGCCGCCGCAGAGGAGGTGCGAGATTCGGGTAGAGGGCAAATGCATGTTGGCATCGCTTGGCACTGCCGCGCTGCCTAGGCCTCTTCGCACGGCCGACAGCGCATAACACTGGGCGCAGCTCGTGTTGGCGATTGCGGGTCACCGCTGGCAGTTGCCTCACATCTAGTTATCCCCCGCTCTGCGCATGCAGGCCGCCCATAGCCGCAACCGCAACTTCTACAAGTACGCCAGTGAGGTGCCTTCGGCGGCCGTCGTCCGCGGCTGGGCGGGCTGGCTGAGGTGAGCCCGGCAGCCTGAGGCAGCTGCCGCTAGTCTAGCTGAGCTGCCACCAGGCTGGTGCTTGCCAAGACGCCTGCGTGCACACCACACCGACATCGATGCCCCTTCTGAACTTCAGCTCACGTGTCCGTGCCTCATCTGCCAATATCCTTGCAGTGAGCTGGGCCTGGCCCGCCACGACATTTGCCGCCTGACGACCGCCGCCGCCGACTCGCGGTGGTGGTGGGTGCCCCACGACCGCGCCCCGCCGCAGCCGCTCAAGGGGCCGCTACCCCAGGCCTGCGCTCTGGACATTGCGGAGGCACTGGCTGAGCGGTGAGTGAGCGGGCAGGGCAGGCTGCACTGGGCAGCAGTTTATAGCGGGCTGAGCGCACATGACTGCAACTTGGATTGAAGGCAACATGCAGTTCTTGTCTTGCCCCACAGGTATCCCACCCTGCTGCCCAAGACGGCCGCCCTGCTGTACCTGTGCCACTTCAACTGCCTGGTTGCCGGCGACTGCGACGACAGCCTGGGCATGCTGGCTGGCCTGGCGGCAGAGGGAGTGCCTCCCCACCTGCTGCACCGCCTGGCGCTCCAGATGGCTGGCTTTGGCTCCGCCTCTCCCAGCAGCAAGTATGCTGCGCAGGTTGCAGCCAGCGCTGCCCGCTCCAGCCGGCCGGCAGCCAGCCCTGCCCAAGTGCGATGCACCATTGCAGAGCTGAGGGAGGCATGTGGCGGCAGCTGGAGCGATGCAGTGAGCGGCTTCATTGCAGGGTGGTCTGCCGCCGAGCTCAAGGTAAGGGCCCATCACACCGCTGGGGCAGTGCCGCTGGGGCAGTTCCGGATGAGGGATCCAGAGTGCTGCATGTGCGCATTGCAAAGTATTGCAGTCATATCGCATGCGCCGCAGGCGGCGCTCTGGTGCTGAAATGTGTCCCAACCTGTTGAACCTCGCAGGCCCACCTCTCATCCAACGCCAACCGCAGCAACATCCTGTCGGCAGACGGTCTGGCAGTGTGGGAAATTGTGTGAGCAAGGCATTGCTTATCAGCATCATCAGCAGGCGGCACTCACACGGCCCCCAAATAATCTGGCTGCACAAGCCGCCCCACCGTTTTGATGACTCTGGACAGTCTTTTCCAACTTGTGTGCCTGGCACCGCTAGTCTGCCGATCTGTCCACTGCTGCCGCAAGAGCCGGTACTCGGCAGCCCATTTACACAAACGCATACCTTGCAATTTGCCTCACCACGACTGTCACAATTTGACAATGCTGCTGTCTCAGCAGTTGCAACACACGCGCGGCAGCTGCCGCAGGTAGAACACAAGGGGCGGCGCAAGGTAAAGCGCCACTGCGCCCGCCGCCGCCACCGCCACCACCACGGTTTCGCTGCGGCTTCGGTGCAGGTTGGGCAGCAGCAGCAGGCCGCAGCACAGCCCGCCCAGGAAGCCGCCAACATGGCTCATGTGGCTGGTGCCTGCCGCTGTGGTGCCGACCGTCACAGCAAAGAACACTAGGAAGGCCAGCAGCACCAGAGTGCGCAGCAGCTGCAGGGAGGAAGTGTGGGCGGGGGAGCGGGGAGAGAAATGGAGGTGCCTGTATGCCGGGTCAAACGAAGATGGGCCATGCACAGCATTGCATGCGCACTCCGAGGGTCTGCAGCTTGCAGACATGCAGGCTGTGCCGCCACATGCTGAGCAGAGTGCTGCACTGCGCTCCACTCACCGGCCGCCCCAGGCTCTCAAAGTTGAGGGCCATGTCTGCAATGGTGGCGCCCGCCAGGCCAAACACAACCCCCGAAGCGCCCACCACAGCCACACAGGGCGCCTCGGTGGCAGCGCTGCAGCGAGGGAGGTGGGCAGAAAAGTGCCCTGCTTTGCTGGATTAGGCTGCGAGCACAGCGCATGCATGCATATCATGCCCACACGTGAAGGTGAGAGCCTTGCAGCCACACAGCACGTTCCCACTACCACCGCACCTCAGCAGGTTGCCTGCTAGTCCAGACAGCTTTGCCAGCAGCACCACGCGCCACGTGCCGTGCTTGCACTCCAGCTGCCCGCCAAAGCCCGCCAGCATCAGGCTGTTGGTGATGAGGTGCACAGCGTTCTGATGCAGGAAGATCGAGGTCAGCCAGCGCTGTGGGCTGCATGTGCAGGGCGGGGCAGGGAGGGCAGCAGGTGTCACGCACAGCAAACCAACTCTGCCGGTTGACGTGTTGGATGGAGGATGAGCCACATTGCGCAGGCATCGTCAATACTGCAGGGCTGTACGCTGCGGGCCAAGCAAGATTATCTGGCCTTCGCAGCCCCTCCTCTGCCCCTCCTCCCAAGCATACCTGCCATGCATGCGCGGTGCATAGCGAGCACCCCAATCAACCAGGAACTGAGCATCAAAGGAGCCTGCTTTGCCGCTGAAGCACCACTGGCTCTGCTGCGGCCGAAGCCAGCGAACCATGCCGCCCGGCCCCCAGGCCGCCCCGCCGCCGCTGCTGTGCTGTGCAGCCAAACAGCCAACCGAGGCAGGGTTCATCACCGCCTGGTACTGCCCATACTGCCCTGCATGGGGTGGAAGGGGCGTTGAGTGGCGGTAGAGGAAGTCAGTACTGCCTTATCAAGGGCGGACCGGTTGTCCGCTGTGCAAAGCTGCTGTCTCATTCTCGCCAGCTCAGCTCATGCTGATGCCCGATTGCCTGAGGCTAACAGTGCCGACAGCTGTGCACGACTTGCCTGCCATGAAGAAGAAGACGAGCAGCAGCACCGCCACCGCCGTGCACGTGAAGTAGGGGCGGTGGCGCCCCATGGCCGGCGGCGTGAAGAAGCCAAACAGCCGCTCGCCTGCGGGTGTGATTGAGCCAGATGAGCAGATGAACGAATGAGACAACCGGCAGTACCACATTGCAACATGTGCTTTGCCGCAGTTTGCAGGTAGTGGGCGGGGCAGCAGCGTGGCGGCAAGCAGGCCGCGGCAGCATACTATCTGGCAGGCCGAAGGCGGGCAGGCACCTGTCAAACACACAAAAATCATCACTTCACACCTGTCACATACAGCTCTTGCACCACGTGCTCGCCCCACCGCTGCCCCCCGCCCGCCCGCCGCGCCAGCAGCGCCCACGCCAGCTGCCCTCCCGCTGCGCCCTGCGGCTGCTGCGCAGAGTAGGGCTGCAGCCGCAGGGCCAGCTGAGCTGCTGCATGCAGCCGGTCCTCAGCTGGTGCCAGCCTGTCGGACAGCACGTCCAAGCAGGCTGTCACGTGCCGTGCATCGATGACTGCTTGGCAGGCACGGCGCCAGCGCAGCGCCGCCCGCTGGCCCGCCGGCAGCTGCGGCAGGGGATGCTTGCTGGGCAGGTAGGGCGCCGAAAACTCTCGCCCCGCGGACAGCACCTCCATGCTGCGGCTGCGGCTGACCAGCTCTTGGGGAGGACTGCTGCTGCGGGGGCGTAGGCAGCGCGGCAGCAGCCAGCCCGCTGCCGCAGCCAGCCTGCATGACAGGAATGGCTTCAAGTGTTAGTGGTGCTGGCACTCGAGCGGCCCTCTGTTGCTGTTCCTTAGCTGAACACCCGACCAATGACCCGCTCCGCCCACCCACCTGGCCCACCGCCCTGCTGCCGCCGGCTGCCGCTCGCCCAGGCTGCAGCTGCCCTCATCAAATGCAGGCTCAGCATGCAGCTCCAGATGCGCTGGCCACGCCTGCAGCTGTATGGAGCCGCCCGCTGCCTTGATGGCGGGGATGAGCGTGGGCGACGGCGGCAGCCCGCTCTCGATGTCGACGGCAGCGGCGGCGGCGGCGGCGGCGGCAGGCGGCAGGGCGGGCACCTCCACTGGCGCCACCGCCTCGGCGGCTGAGGTCAGTCTGCCCTCTTGCGTGTCTGAGCGGCGCGGTGGCATGGCCGGTCTGCGCGCGAGGGCGTTAAGACGGGGAACCAGCCCAAAGAGGGCCCGCCGCAGCGCCAAAGCGGCACAATTGCGAGATCGGGGCGCCAATTACCGTTTGTAGCCGCTCCGAGGCTGAAAGCCGGCAGCGGTGGAACCCACCGCCAGCGGGCATTTCGCTGCCGTCGGCGGCGTTCATGCTCTGCCAAGCTGCCAGGTAAAGCTATCGTTACAGAAGCCACCTTGATACAAAAAGAATGCGGAATGATACAATGCTCTGGTGTGCTCAGGTCACAGGTGTACACAAGCTCAGCAGCCAGTATGCCTCGCAACGTCGGCAGAGCCTCGCAACGTCCTCGGCCGCCGTCAAGTGGGGCGGCCGACGCCGCAGCCAAGCAGCGGGCGCAGCAGCTCGTGCAGGTGATGCACGGTGGCAAAGCACAGGGCAGTGTAGCGCCCCAGCCAGCGGCTGGTGCTGTCCTCGCTGGCGGCCGCCATGCCGGTGAAGCGGCGAAGCAGGCGCACCGCTGCGTGGGGGACGGTGCGGTGGGGCTAGCATGACGGGTGGGCCCCTCAGCAGGAGGCTGCTAGGCACATCCCAGGCATGCAGTTAAAGCTGAAGAAGCAACGACATCATCTGAATGTTTACTACATTCCCCAGCTCGAACCATGCCGCACCTGCCCAGACAGGGAAGATGGAGGTGAAGGCGATGCCCCCAAACAGCAGGGCGCCCACCCGCTGGCCAAACGCCACCGCCTGCAACACAGCAAGGCACCGAGTCAGGTTCGAGGGCCAGCGGGCAGGTGGCGCTGAGCACCAGGACACCCAACGCTGCAGCAATGGGGGCCAGCATGCAGCTCAGCTTCAGCTTGCAAGCAAACCCCAAGCCAGGTGCGCAGAGAAGCACAGACAACGACACAGGCCCTGCATCATTGCATCACTACGTCAAAATGTCCGATCGACCAACCAGAGGAACATGTTATCACAGTTCCCCCACCTGGTAGTGCTCCAGCTGGTCCAGCCAGGCTCGGTATTCGGGCACCAACCCATGCTGCTCCGCTCCCTCCCGAATCAGCGTCAAATACCGCAGGCTGGGCTGCGCAGCACGGCCCTGCGACGGCATAGAGTGGGCGCCAGATGTGGGGCTGGCACGCGCTGCCTGACAAGCGCAAAGCACGGCCGTTGGAAAGGCAGAGCAGCGGCAGCGACTTGCACCCCTCCAGTAGTTCAACCTGCTCAGGCGGCCGCGACCCAACCACAACCAGCAGCGACTCCCGCTGCACAACAACATATCGGTTTCACCGCAGTTGCGGCAGCAGCTTCAGGCCCCCTCACTAGTCAACAGTGCACACGCATCGCACACCTGCAGCCGCGCCTTGATCTTAGGCGGCACCGTGAGCGTCACTACCGGCAGCTGCCGGCCGTCGTATGCCGTGGCAGTCGCCTGCACAACCTTGTAGCCATGGTCCTCGTTATCTTCTCCGCTGGCGCCCTCTGTTTCCAGCACGTAGCGCCACTGAGAGGGGGTGATGCGGTGCACCACACCTGCGGGGGAGGGTCGGGTGGGAGGGCAGGGTCACAAGTGTGGGAGGGTCGGGTGGCAAATCGGAGCATGTTGCGCCACTGCGAGGGAGTGATGCGGTGCACCACTCCTGCGAGGAGGGAGGGTGGGAGGGCAGGGTCACACGCAAGTCAGAGCACGCCGTGCCACTGAGAGGGTGTGCACGACTCCTGGCGGAAAGGGGAGGGCGGGGTCAAACACAGGAAGACTTGCTGAGTGGAGGCGCCGCCCAGACAAGGAGAGGCGGAGTTTATTCTTCAGCCAGCAGATGCACGCCATGGCTCCTCAGCCAGCCAGATGTTGCAACAGATGCAGCAGCAGCATGCGACGCCCAGCAGCCTCTATTGCATGCCCAGCGCACCGTGACAGTCCGGTAAACTGCTGCCGTTGCTGCTGCTGCTGCTGGCCACCTCTGCCGCCGGCTCCACAGCCGCGAAGCAGGGCTCCGAATAGGGCAGCCCCGGCTGCGCAAACGTGAGCTTCCAGCCTGGAAGCACGGCGGGCACGCTCTCCGCTGGCTTGATGCGCCGCCGCCCCTCGAACACCGACTTGTGCAGGTTGCTGCCGTATGCAAAGTAGCTGTGTTGGGAAAGTGGGATGGAAATAATGTCATTGGAGCGATGGGAAGCTCCAGTAGGTGATGGCGGCTGTGCCGAAGGCAGCCCCATTGCAGCCCGGCAAGCCCACGAGCGATGTGCAGCTGCTCACTTCACGTTGGCCTCCTCCCCATCTGTGCAAGGCGCAGGCCCCAGGTGCGCCTCTGCCTCCTTGGATCTGCAATACTCAAAGGTGCAGTGCAGCGCTAGGCTAGTCAGCTGGCAGCATCAGATGGCTGGCGCCGCGAATGGAACCATTACTGGCACGATGGCAGCCAACCGGGAGCAGCTCCCACTTACAAGCGCCGCTCCAGCTGCTCCACCCGCTGCTCTGTGGCATCGATCAGCTGCGTGGCAGCGCGCACGCCTTCGCGACGCGGGCTGCCAACTTGCTGCACAGCGGAAGAGGAGGCAGGGCTCCGGGAGGGACCGGCGGAGCCGCTGGCGGCGGCGGTGGAACTGTCAGCGGCGGGTTTTGAAGCCATGGCCGTCGTTGATCGCCGTATCTGTGAGGTAGACGTGCCGGTCGCCCCTCTAGACGCGCTGGGGGGCCTGTTTGCCGCGGCTGGCGTCAGGCGCACCGCGGGCATAGACGCAGACGAGCTTTGAGAGCTGGCTTGGATTGTAGAAGCACGAATGCGCACAGCTGGGGTGTGCAGAAGGGGTGGTCGGGCCAGCAGTCGCGTAGCGCCCTGCATGAGGGCTGCAGGTTGCTTGCAGCCCCTCATGCTTGCTGTGAGCACTTTCACGAAACACATACTTCCAACAGAGCGCCCATCGCGTGCTCACTGCTCGCTCGACATTGCCCAGCGACTGCGCAGCGCTCGCCTGCACCATCCCAGCATAGACAGCACTCCCCAATGAGCAGCAAAATAAAGGGCAGCAAGGCCGCCGCCAGCCGGCCAGCCGCTGCGGGCGAGGCGGGGTGAGTGCGCGGCCCCTTATGCTCCTTCCCGCTTGATCGAGGCATCAGCAGCTGCGCTACCCGCATCGGCAGCCGTAGACCTACCCCGGCCGCCGTTGCATGTTGCCATGGCCGCCGCCGCCGCTGCCGCCGCCGCCAGCGCAGGCCTGCCCACCACACACACTCATCCGAATGCCTTGCTGTGCAGGCAGTACGAGCCAGACGCCCTCTTCCAGCCAATCAGCCTGGCACAGCCCAAGTTGGACTGCAGCGGGGTGGGGCTGGACGGCGAGCAGGAGCTCTGGCTGCTGCAGCTGCCGCTCGACGTGAGGCCCACTTTTTGTCGAGAGCTACACTGCACTACTGCCTGTGTCTAGGAGGCCTGGAAGCTTGGGCAGCGTCGCTTAAATCCAGCACGCAGCATGCGCGGCAGGCAACCTCATTGTGCACTTTTGGCAACCGAGCAGCAGCACCTTCACTTGCAGACTTGCTTGATGACTCGTCTTATGCCACCATGCTGCCCCCTGCCCTGTCCGCCCTTGCCTGCAGTTCCCAGTGGGCGCCAAAGTGAGCTGGGAGGTCAGCGAGGATGCGGCAGATGGTTTCCGCGGCCGCTGCAC